>OGMW01000062.1_pt1 | contig 105008 bp, 83 predicted proteins | sample 1573281 | NCBI WGS metagenome assembly OGMW01 (sample SAMEA2581907, study PRJEB24529) | metagenome | biome: Human gut stool | place: China | collected 2011 | reverse complement strand
CACCCGTGGGAGAGTAGGCAGCCGCCGTTTTTTTTTTTCATACATTAGAGATTCCTCCGGAACGACACACTGTTCCGGAGGGATTTTCTGTTTTTATATATTTCTTTATGAAAAAGACTGTTTTTATTTTATGTCATTTCTGATTAATCCTTATTTTTGTTCCTGAAAGAAAAATTGGTCAGATGTCTTCGATTATTAGGTATGTATATGTCGTTTTAGGAATCCTCTTTTGTGTTTTGGGTGTGATTGGTATCTTCGTACCTCTTTTGCCTACTACACCCTTTTTGCTTCTCTCTGCAGCTCTGTTTTTTCGCAGTTCACCACGTTTATATCATCTTCTGCTTAATCATCCGCAATTAGGGCCGTATATCCGTAATTTTCGTGAGCATAAGGCTATACCTTTAAGGATAAAGATCATTTCTGTTTCTCTGGTCTGGCTGACCATTCTGCATGCTGTCTTTTTTCTTCTTGATTATTGGATCCTGGAAATTCTACTTCTTATTCTGGCAGTATGTATAACAGTTTATATCTTACATTTCAGGACACTTCGTTAAGCGACTTATTGTGATAAGCCTGATGATATGCAGCAGAAAACAATAAAGCGTAATTAAAAGTAGAGCTTTTTCAACTAATTTCGTAAATTTGCTGGTGAGTAAATGTTTGGCTTATGACGGCAGAAGATTTTTATTTATTATTGAGGGTCATGAGTGTATGTGCACTTTTTGTTTTCATTGCGCTTTATTTCATCAAGGCAGGCTATGGTATATTCAGAACGAAATCGTGGGGATTAGCCATTGATAACCGTTGGGCTTGGATGTGGATGGAAATGCCGGTGTTTGTCGTTATGCTGATATTGTGGTGGCAAAGTGATGTCGGTTGGACTTGGCCGGCTTTTTTATTCTTTCTTCTTTTTGAATTTCATTATTTTCATCGTTCCTTTGTTTTTCCGCTTCTGATCACAAGTAAAAGCAAGATGCCGTTGTCCATTATGTTTATGGGTGTTGTTTTTAATTTATTGAACGGTGTGATGCAGGCTGGAGGATTGTTTTATTTTCCGGAGATTGATTATGCGGCTGAAGGTTGGCATTATTTCCTTCGTCCGCAAGCCATGATTGGGTCGTTTGTTTTTTTTGCAGGACTGGCTATTAATTGGCATTCAGACCATGTGATCCGCCATTTGAGAAAGCCTGGTGATACGGCGCATTATTTGCCTGAAAAAGGCTTTTACCGTTATGTCACCTCTGCCAATTATTTTGGAGAGCTAGTCGAGTGGACAGGTTTTGCCCTTTTGACCGCGTCACCGGCAGCTTGGGTTTTTGTATGGTGGACATTTGCCAATCTCGTGCCTAGAGCAGATGCCATTCATCGGCGTTATCGGCAGGAATTTGGTGATAAGATCGGCCGTAGAAAGCGGATTATTCCTTTTGTTTATTAATCATGCTAAAATAATATCATGAAATCTAAATTGTTTACGCCTGTCACTTTCGGGCCATTGACCATACGTAACAGGACAATACGTTCTGCAGCATTCGAAAGTATGTGTCCAGGTAATGCACCTTCCAGGCAATTGTTGGATTACCACCGCTCGGTGGCGGAAGGAGGCATAGGCATGACAACGGTAGCTTATGCGGCAGTATGCCGGAGTGGTTTGTCATTTGAAAGGCAACTATGGATGCGTCCGCAAATCATTCCTGGCTTGAGAAAACTTACAGATGCCATTCATGCAGCCGGTGCAGCAGCCAGCATACAGCTGGGGCATTGTGGAAATATGTCGCATAAGCGCATTTGCGGTTGTATGCCGGTTGGTGCAAGTACGGGATTCAATCTTTATTCGCCAACTTTTGTGAGGGGGTTGCGTACGGGAGAATTGCCAGCCATGGCACGTGCTTATGGTGATGCGGTCCGTTTGGCACGTGAAGCCGGGTTTGATGCTGTGGAAATCCATGCAGGACATGGTTACCTGATCAGCCAGTTCCTTTCGCCGTATACGAATCGCCGGAAAGACGAGTATGGCGGTTCTTTGCCAAATAGGATGCGATTTATGGATATGGTTATGTCAGAAGTGATGTCTGCAGCCAGGCGGGATATGGCCGTTTTGGTAAAGATGAATATGCGCGATGGTTTCAAGGGAGGAATGGAAATTGACGAAAGTCTCCAGGTTGCAGAGCGGCTATCGCAGAGTGGTGCCCATGCATTGGTATTGAGTGGCGGTTTTGTCAGTAAAGCACCCATGTATGTAATGCGCGGTGAGATGCCAATCCGTACAATGACCCATTATATGGATTGTTGGTGGTTGAAATATGGTGTCCGGCTTGCCGGGCGTTACATGATTCCTACCGTACCATTTAAGGAAGCCTATTTCTTGGAGGATGCGTTGAAATTCAGACAGCGTATCAAAATACCGTTGGTTTACGTAGGTGGACTGGTGTCCAGGAACAAGATAGACGAAGTATTGGATAAAGGTTTTGAAGCTGTCCAAATGGCACGTGCCTTGATTCATGAACCCGATTTCGTGAACCGTATGTTCCACGAGGAACAGGCGCGTTGTGGTTGCCACCACAGTAATTACTGCATAGCCAGGATGTATTCCAAGGATATGGCCTGCCATTGCCAGTTGAATGAGACTTTGCCGGAAGATGTAAGAAAGGAGATTGCTGAAATTGAGAAAAAAGGATAAGGACGTGACAGATATGGCAGAGACAGAAATGAAACTGGCAGTCATCACTGGTGCGGATGGAGGTATGGGAACGGAAATAACCCGTGCTGTCGCTATGGCCGGATATCGTGTCGTGATGGCTTGTTATAATATGGAAAAAGCTCTTCAGCGCAGACAACAGTTGATAGTAGAAACCGGCCAAAGGCAAATAGCATGTGAATATCTGGATTTGTCATCGCTGGCGACGGTGGCGGAATTTGCTGATCGTCTGTTACAGCGTAAGGAGAAGATCAGCTTGTTGATGAATAACGCAGGAACCATGGAAACTGCGCGGAACACAACGGTGGATGGCTTGGAGAGAACGGTTAGTGTCAATTATGTAGGACCTTATTTGCTGACGCGAAAGTTGTTGCCATTAATGGATAGAGGAAGTCGTATAGTCAATATGGTGTCGTGTACGTATGCTATAGGAAAACTGGATTTTCCGGATTTTTTTACTAAAGGGCGGAAAGGTGTTTTTTGGCGTATACCGATTTATAGCAACACCAAATTGGCTCTGACTTTATTTACTTTGAAGTTGGCAGACGAGCTATGTGAAAGAGGGATCACCGTGAATGCAGCGGATCCGGGCATTGTGTCGACGGATATGATCACCATGCACATGTGGTTTGATCCATTGACGGATATTTTTTTTCGGCCTTTTATCCGTACACCCAGACAGGGTGCCGATACGGCAATCAGATTATTGTTGGATAAGGAATGGGCTGGGACTTCAGGTCGTTTGTTTGTCAGCGGGCATCCGAAAACCTTGTCTGCCAAATATACTCCGCATGTCCAGCAGGATGAATTGTGGAAAAGGACAGAGCAGATTGTCCAATCATGGCTGGGCAATTAGATCCAGGAAGGATAAAAACCGAAAGCATCAGAAAAGCCGGCTTTTCTGATGCTTTCGGTTTTACTGTTTTTAGCGTATGATCTTTTTCTTTCCGTCCATGATATAAATACCTTTCTGTGGTCGGTCAGTCCGTTTTCCGGATAGATCGTAAATACGATCGCTGGTGTCCGATTCTGGCTCGGTTTCGACTTGCTCGATCGAAGTACCTCCTTCACCGACGGTAAAGTCGGTCAGACGATTGCACATGGTATTCAGGGCACGGATATCAGAAGCCGGAAGGGCCCGATTGTACAGCATGACGTCATCTACTTTGACATCCACACTACCCCAGAAAGAACCATATCCCAAATAGAATTGAGGGCAGTTCCGGATGAAGTCGACGAGAAGAGCATAATCAAAGCCTACTTGTGATGTGATCTCAGAGCCGTGGCTGACCCCTGCGTAGGTCATGCTGCGCATTCTGATCCCATCAATATAGATTGTGACTCCGCTTTCTTTAGATACCGTGACGGCCACGTGAGTCCATTTTCCCACTGGAATCAGGTCGGAAGTTACCGATGACGGATGATTGATGTCAAGCCAGTTTTGTCCGTCATTAAAGCCGAAATAGGCATTACCTGTAAAATACAGACGGGTATTTGCAGCCGGATTGTAGAATGACCATACGGCATCCCAAGGTACGTTGTCAGTACGTTTTATCCACATGGCTATGGTTGCTCCTTCTTCTGTCACATCTTTCAGAGAGTTGCTCATCTGGGTATAGCTGCAGTTCCCTGATGCACCAAAGTATTGGTGCAGGACGTTTCCTACCCGTGAGCTGTCTTCCAGGAGAGCAGGAATCTGATTGTTTCCTTCCTTCCTGAATATGGCCTTCTGTGATGTGTTATAAGCATTGATGACAGGCTGCTGATCGAAGCTGTAGTAAGCTTTGAGTCCGGTGAGATAATCACCTGTCGGGGCTGTTTCTCTTTTGGCAGTCACCTGATAAGTCTTAGTCCAGTAATACTGTCCGCAACTCAGTTTCAGAGAAAGTTCCACGGGCAGTTCTTCAGTCAGTCCCTGCGGATTATACATGCCGGTATTTGAAATTACTTCCGGTTCACTTGATGTCCATTGCATGTGTACCCCCTCAGGTACTTCGGTTTCATAGAGAGGCAGATGCTTGGATACGACCTGGTTGTTGTTGAAAGTCAGATGCAGACTGTTGACAGCATAAGCTATGGCATAAGGCTCTTCCATTTTATATCCCCATACATTGACACCGCTTTGGCTGCAGGCCGTGAAACACAAAGCTTTGATTGTTGTCGGTTCCATGTGTTGTTCTATAACCACACCTTCGTATTTCTGATTGTTCATAGTGAGGGTGAGATAAGATGTTCCTTCCGTCAGGCTCCATTTTCCGGTGTATGCTCCCTGGATACTGCCATCCTCAAGAAGGGTAATGGATGAAGGAACTGACTCCTGGAACTGGCGATGATTCATGCCATAAGGGTGGATCAGTACTTTGTAATTTCCGGCTATCTCAGCCTTGCTGAAGAGTTCTTCTCCGGAAATCTGCTCGTTACTGATTTTCTCTCCCTGATATTCAAATGGAGCTGCCACCAGCCAGTCTTTACTGTTGACAAACAGCTGGTGTACCCTGACTTGATGTCCTACCGTGCCGTCATTGAACTTGGTATGGTAAACCAGATAAGTGTTGCCATCCGGAGCTACTATGGCAGAATTATGTCCCTGACTGCATTCTCCTACGTTCATGAATCCCCATTTGTTGTAATAACCCATCAGTTTTTCGCCGCGGTTATCGGCATTCATGCCATAATTGAGAGCATATTGGGAGTAGCGTGCATCAATATTGTTGATGTCCTTATAAGGGCCGTCCGGATTTTCGGAACGGAATATTCTCATTTCATATCCACCGTCAGGAGCGTATTCGCCATAACTCATGAACAAGTAGTAGTAACGGCCTATATGTTCGATGTAAGGTCCTTCTCCAGAAACATAATAACCTCCTGCTATTTTCTTACCGAAATAAGCATCGGAGGTCAGTCTTTCATGCAGACTGTCATAATCACTGTCGTAGGTCACGTTATAATCTCTCAATCCGGTTTGTTCATCCAGTTGGAGCATGAAAATTCCGCCAGACCATGAACCGTAAGCTATCCAAAGCTTACCTGCTTCATCGTAGAAGACGCAGGGATCTATGGCATGTGGCCAGAAACTCCCCCAGCTGTTTCCCTTGTTGTAACGGTCCGGAAGGGATGTTTGTGGGCCGATGACCAGTTCCAGGTCGGTCTTGTGAAAAGAAATTCTTTCGTCCGTATTGTTTCTGAATCCGGTATAGACAACAGGACCCTGATAAATATACGGGCCTTCAATATGATCTGCTGTGAGAAGAATGATACAGGAATTCCAGGAAGGACCGTTCAGACTCAGATATTGGCACCATTTTTTCATGACCGGATTATAGATGACATCCGGTGCCCACATGTTGCCTTCTACGGACCAGTCGGTTAAGGAACCGTCTGAGTCATTGCCATTACCTAAGGCACACGACCAACCTGCCGCATCGAAGTTACCGAACTTGATACTTTGTCCGTTTACGGTGATTTCTTTGGTTTGATTCGTATGGAACGCATCTACAGAAGGTGTACCTGAAACGGTTTCACCATCAGCGTTGATACTGCCCCAGGGTACATTTACCCATGTCCAGTTCTGCAGGTCGCGGGTACGTGCTACGGCAATGTGTGATCCGAAGATATAATACTGTTTGCTGGTCTCATCGTAGACTACAGAAGGGTCATGTACACTGGTTCTGTTCATTGTTTCAGTGGTATACATCTTTTCTATCTCGGAATCACTGATTTGGATAGATGTATTCTGAGCCTGTACGATACCTCCAATGAAGGAAAGACCTAGAAAACAATGTAAAAAACGGGTTGTCATTTCTTTTTTCATGGTAATGAGGTTAATGATATGAAATTCAAAGATAAGGAGAATATGAAAAACAATGATAACAAAGAAGGGAATTTAACATAACGGAATGCAACTATTGCTAATACAATTTGGTCTGATTACGGTTCAATTTGTAGTTTTTTGCTGCCATGAATCCGTTTTTCTTTTGGCGTTTTTTCTAAAACTATTATCTTTGAATGATGTGATGATGGTCTTTCCAGACTGCAGGCAGATGCAGAATGTTATAAAAGGCCATAGATCTGAATGATTTAAACATAAAGGAGAAAATGCAATGAAAATATGTAGTAAAATGCTTCTTTTGTGTAGTTTAATGACTTGTTCGGTCTGTCCCGCCCAGTCTCCTTTGAGTCGTACGGCTCAAAAAATGGCTCAGAAAGGATTCGTCGATGTACGGAAGGTTGATTCAACCATACAGGTCAGTCTGATGTATGCCCGTGCGGATAATTTTACCGGACAAGTATTGTATACAGATTTACGTGAAGCATATCTGCATCCCAAAGCGGCCAAGGCTCTGGCAAAGGCCCAGCGTATATTGCACCAGTCCCATCCTGAACTGAATCTGAAAGTATATGATGCAGCGCGTCCGATGCATATTCAGCAGAAAATGTGGAATGTGGTGGCTGGTACGTCGAAGAACATCTATGTCAGTAATCCTAAGAACGGTGGCGGACTTCATAATTATGGTATGGCGGTAGATGTGACCTTGTGTGATGCAAAAGGAGATACCTTGCCTATGGGAACCGTTATTGACTATTTGGGGCCGTTGGCTCATATAGACAAAGAATCTTCCGCAGTGGCCCGCAAGCAGTTGACTCCTCAGGCGAAACGTAACCGGGAACTGCTCAGGCAGGTCATGCGGCAGGCCGGTTTTAAAGCATTGCGTACTGAGTGGTGGCATTTCAATTTTATCAGTCGTGCGGAAGCGCGCGCCCATTATAAAGTAATTCCCTGAAATGATGTTGAACGAAGAAACCAGAAACTATATTCTTAAACATGCGGACGAGGACGTCCGGAAACTGGCTTTGAAAATGCCGGCAGATGAACGGATTGATGTCCGGATGGCTCTGCAGCAGATAGAAGGACGCCAGATTGCCCGTAAAAAATTGCCGGCATGGAGCGTGCATCAGGATATTCTTTTTCCTCCCCGACTGTCTCTTGAACAATGTTCCTCAGAGATTACCGCTTTGTATAAACAAGCTTTGGTTAAACGGCTTTTAAACGGTATTAACAAGGACAAAGGGGAAATGCTGGTTGACCTGACAGGTGGACTGGGCATAGATTTCAGTTACTTGGCTCCGTTGTTTGCCAGAGCTGTTTATATGGAACGTCAGCATGAGTTGTGTCTGCTTGCCAGGCATAATATGAATGTGCTCGGGCTGGATCATGCAGAGGTGATTGAAACCGACAGTTCGGTCGATCCGGTTTCCTGGCCGAAAGCGGACATCTGTTTTGTTGATCCCGCAAGACGGGATACGGCTGGCCGTAAGACAGTTGCTATTTCGGATTGCGAACCGGATTTGTCCCGTTTGCAAGATAGGCTGAGAGAAAAGATGACATACTGCGTATTCAAACTTTCTCCTTTGCTTGATATCCGGTTGGCAATGAAGGAACTGGAGTCTGTTTCAGAGATCCATGTAGTGAGTGTGCAGAATGAATGCAAGGAACTGCTTCTGGTCATGGATTCACGGCCGGTTACACAGCCGGTCAAATGCCATTGTGTGAATTTGAAACCGGAAATCTCGGAATTTGTCTTTACGTATGATGAGGAGCAGGCGGAAGATTGTGCATATACCAGTGAAATAAGTACTTATCTCTATGAACCCAATGCTTCGATACTTAAAGCAGGTGCTTTCAGAAGTATTGGCCGACAGTATAATCTGTTGAAACTGCATCCCAACAGCCATTTGTATACATCAGACAGATTAGTCGGAAATTTTCCCGGTCGGACTTTTATGGTTGATGGCTGTAGTGCTTTTGCCCGTGCAGAAGTTAAGAAACTTCTTGGCGGTGTGACGCAGGCCAATATGACCATCCGTAACTTTCCATCAGACGTGGCGGCTCTGCGTAAGCGCTTGCGTCTGAAAGAAGGAGGAGATGTTTATCTGTTTGTGACGACGTTGGCCAATGGGCAGCATGTTATCATCAAAACGCATAAGATTTCCGAAACCTGAAAATAAACGGAACTTTACCAGATGATCAGAGACGTGTATTATGCTTTTTTAGCAAATACAGTAAGTGATCATTTTCAGATGTTTGTATATTATATCAAGAAAAAAGACTTATCTTTGTAAGATAAATGAATCTAATATATAACGATATGTCAACGATAACGATTAAAAAAGTGACTGGTCGGAAAGAGTTGAAAGAATTTATCCGTTTCAACTATCATCTTTATAAAGACAATCCATACGCAGTTCCCGATCTGCTGGAAGATACAATGGATACGTTCAATCCTAAAAAGAATCCCGCCTATGAGTTTTGTGAGGCAGAATTGTTCCTGGCTTATCGTGACCGACAGATTGTCGGGCGAATTGCATTGCTGATCAATCATAAGGCTAATGCGACATGGCATGTCAAGAATGCCAGATTCGGTTGGATAGATTTTATAGATGATCTGGCAGTGAGCAAGGCACTGCTTGATACGGCAGAGCAATGGGGAAAGGCTCATGGCATGGATAAGCTGGTCGGTCCGTTAGGATTTACGGATATGGATCCGGAAGGTATGTTGACCGGAGGTTATGATCAGTTGAGTACGATGTCGACAATATATAACTATCCTTATTATCCCGAACACATGGTTCATCATGGTTATGAGAAGGAAGTGGATTGGGTAGAGCGTAAGGTCAGTATTCCGGAGAAAGGTCATGAAGACAAGATGGACAAATATTTCCGGGTGGCAGAAATGAGTGCCAAACGTTATCATCTGCATATTAAGAAATTCAAGAGCGTTAAGGAAATCAAGAAAGGCAATTATGCTTCCAAGATATTTAATGTTGTCAATAAGGCTTATGCCCCGCTTTATGGCTATTCTGAAATGACGGAAGGTCAGATTGATCATTATGTGAATGTATATTTGCCTCTGATTGACTTGAGATTTCTGACGACGGTTGAAACGGAAGATGGCGAGATTGTAGCAATGGGAGTCGGAATGCCTTCTTTGTCGAAGGCTATTCAGAAGGCCAAAGCCTGCCTTTTCCCCTTCGGATGGTTCCATTTGGCGAAAGCTCTGTTCTTTAAGCATTCGGATATTATCGATTTGTTGCTGGTAGCAGTTTTGCCGGAATATCAGAACAAAGGAGTCAACGCCATGCTTTTTGCCGATCTGATACCAATCAGTAAGGAAATGGGATTTAAATTCGGTGAAACTCATCCGCAACTGGAAACCAATGATAAGAGTCAGGGGCAATGGGCCTATCTGGATGCAGTAGTGCATAAGCAACGACGTTGCTTCCAAAAAGAATTAAAATAAGACAAAGCAAATCAATTTACATGGCCGAAGAAGATATAATTCAGGGACAGTCAGATATTCAAACAGTAGATTATACGGAGGAACACATCCGTCATTTGTCGGATATGGAACATATCCGTACGCGACCGGGTATGTACATCGGTAAACTGGGTGATGGTTCGCACATGGAAGACGGTATCTATGTCCTGCTGAAAGAAATCATTGATAACAGTATCGATGAGTTTAAAATGAACGCAGGTAAACGGATAGAGATCACGATGGAAGACCAGTTGCGGATCAGCGTGCGTGATTATGGACGAGGCATTCCGATCGGCAAGCTGGTAGAAGCTGTCAGCATGTTGAATACCGGAGGAAAATATGATTCCAAAGCATTTAAGAAGAGTGTAGGTCTGAACGGAGTGGGTGTGAAGGCGGTCAATGCGCTCAGTTCGCATTTTGAAGTCAGAAGTTATCGCGATGGTGTCATGCGTAAAGTGACTTTTGAAAAAGGAATTGAGACCAGCGACCAGACTGAAGACACTCAGGACGAGAACGGCACTTATATTTATTTTGAACCGGATAATGCCTTGTTTAAGAACTATATGTTCCGCAATGAGTTTATCGAGTCCATGCTGCGTAATTATACTTATCTGAATACCGGGCTGACTATCATGTTTAACGGAAGAAGGATACATTCGCGTAACGGACTGGTAGACCTGCTTAATGACAATATGACCAATGACGGGCTTTATCCGATCATTCATCTGAAAGGTGAGGATATTGAGATCGCCTTTACCCATACGAGCCAGTATGGAGAAGAATACTATTCATTTGTAAACGGTCAGCATACTACGCAGGGAGGAACGCATCAGAGTGCTTTCAAAAAACATATTGCGGAAACGATCAAGGAATTCTCCGGCAAGAATTTTGATTATGGTGATATCCGTAACGGACTGGTTGCTGCCATTGCTGTGAATATCGAGGAGCCTTTGTTTGAGAGCCAGACCAAGATCAAGTTGGGATCATTGACAACGGAACCTGATGGCGGAATCAGCATAGACAAGTTCGTGGGGGATTTCGTAAAGGAACAGGTGGATAACTACCTGCATAAGAATACGGATGTGGCCGAAGTGATCATTCAGAAAATTACCGAAAATGAAAAGGAGCGCAAGGCCATAGCAGGAGTAGCCAAGTTGGCACGTGAGCGTTCGAAAAAGGCCAATCTGCACAATCGTAAGCTTCGTGATTGCCGGGTGCATCTGAATGATGCGAAAGGCGAGTTAAAGGAAGAAAGCAGTATTTTTATTACGGAGGGTGATTCTGCCAGTGGAAGTATCACCAAAAGTCGTGATGTCAATACGCAGGCGGTGTTCAGTTTGAGGGGAAAACCTTTGAACTGTTTTGGTCTGACCAAGAAGGTCGTATATGAAAATGAGGAATTCAATTTGTTGCAGGCCGCACTCAACATAGAGGACGGGCTTGATGGATTGCGTTATAATAAGGTGATTGTTGCTACGGATGCCGATGTAGACGGTATGCATATCCGTTTGCTGATGATCACTTTCTTCTTGCAGTTCTTCCCGGACCTGATCAAGAAAGGGCATGTTTATATTCTGCAGACACCTTTGTTCCGTGTGCGTAACAGAAAGACAAAAATCAACAAGGCTAAATTGCGTGAACTGGCAGAGGAAACCAAGGATACCAAAGCTGATTTTATAACCCGTTACTGTTATTCCGATGAAGAACGCCAGCAGGCCATAGAACAGTTGGGACCGGATCCTGAGATTACGCGATTCAAAGGATTGGGAGAAATATCACCGGACGAATTCAAGCATTTTATCGGTCCTGACATGCGGCTTGAAAGAGTGTCTCTGCATAAGAGCGATCAGGTCAAGGAATTGCTGGAATATTATATGGGCAAGAATACCATGGAACGCCAGAATTTCATTATCAACAACCTGGTGGTGGAAGAAGATCGTGCGGATGATGAAGAAAATATAACCGAATAAGGCTGCAAGCCAACAGGTATAATCGATAATTATGATACGAACAGCAGTTTTTCCAGGTAGTTTTGATCCTTTCACCAAAGGGCATGAGTCCGTGTTGCGGCGCGGTTTAAAGTTGTTTGACCGGATTGTGATCGGGGTCGGTATTAACGAGAGTAAGCGGATGGAACAGACGGTAGAGCGCAGGATTGAAGCACTGCAACGCTTGTTTGCCCATGATGAGCGAATCATTGTGGAAGGATATTCCGATCTGACTGTCGATTTTGCCGCGCGTCATCAGGCCGGTTTTATTCTGCGTGGTGTCCGTTCGGTGAAAGATTATGAATATGAGATTAATATAGCAGATGTGAACCGGCGCTTGTCTGGAATAGAAACGGTGATTCTGTTTACCGAACCCGAATGGGCTTTTCTTAGTTCCTCTATGGTGAAGGAACTGAAGCATTTTGGTAAGGATATCACCCCTTTTATTCCGGAAGGTCTGGATTATGAATAATTTTTTAGAAGAAAATATGATAAAGAAATTGATGCTTGCTGCGTGTTTGTGCTGTTCTTTGGCGGGATATGCGCAGCAGAAAGCTAAAATGAGTCAGCTTGAGGCTTCTATGCGCAAGTTGACAATGGCACAGTTCGCCATAGAAGGATTGTATGTGGATTCGGTAGATATAGTGAAACTGACGGAAGATGCTATTAATGGCATGTTGTCCAAACTGGATCCCCATTCTTCGTATACGAATCCCGAAGAAACCAAAAAGATGAATGAGCCCTTGCAGGGTAATTTTGATGGTATTGGTGTGCAGTTCAACATGTTGGAAGACACGTTGCTGGTTATTCAGCCTGTTCCTAAAGGACCGTCCGACAAAGTTGGCATCATTGCCGGCGACCGCATTGTGATGGTCAACGATACGGCTATTGCAGGCGTGAAAATGAGTAGGGAGGAGATCATGAGGCGTTTGCGTGGTCCGAAAAACACGACCGTCAAACTGGGAATCAAACGTATGGGAGTTCCTGATTTAATGGATTTTGTTGTGACCCGTGACAAGATTCCTGTGACAACGCTGGATGCTGCTTTTATGGTAACGCCAACTGTTGGTCTGATCCGCTTGAACAGTTTTGGCGCATCAAGCCATAAAGAAATGCTGGAGGCAATGGAAAAATTGCGTCATCAGGGTATGAAAGACCTGATTCTTGATCTGCAGCAGAATGGTGGAGGATATATGGATGCGGCGACAGATATTGCCAACGAGTTTTTGGACCGTAATGACTTGATCGTGTATACCAAAGGCAGAAGTGTTCCGAATTCGGAGTACAAAGCTGATGGGCGTGGCAGTTTCCGTGACGGACGGGTAGTCGTTTTGGTTGATGAGTATTCGGCTTCAGCCTCTGAAATCGTCACAGGTGCCATACAGGATCAGGATCGTGGTTGGGTAGTAGGCCGCAGAACCTTTGGTAAGGGACTCGTACAGAAACCTTTTATCTTGCCTGACGGCTCTATGATACGTCTGACTATCTCACGCTATTATACACCGTGCGGAAGGTGCATCCAGCGGCCTTATACCAAGGGAGATAAACAGAAATATGATCAGGATTTGCTTTCACGCTACAATCATGGCGAGCTGATACATGCAGACAGTATTCATTTCCCGGATTCATTAAAGTATAAGACACTTCGAAAAGGAAGAACGGTTTATGGCGGTGGCGGTATTATGCCTGATTATTTTATTCCTTTGGATACAACGCTTTATACGGCTTTCCATCGTAACTTGTCGGGAAAGGGAGCTATTCTTCAGACCAGTTTGAAATATATCGACAGTCATCGCAAGGCGTTGAAACGGAGTTATTCCACTTTTGCGGATTTTGACAAGAAGTTTGAGGTCCCTCAGGATATGCTTGACTTGTTGATGGAGGAAGGAGAAAAAGTCGGTGTAAAACCGAAAGATGAAGAGGAATTAAATCAGAGTTTGCCGCAGTTGAAGTTACAGTTAAAAGCGTTGGTAGCCCGTGATTTGTGGGATACTTCCGAGTATTTCCAGGTTATGTATAGCACAAATAATTTTGTAAAAAAGGCTTTGGAACTACTGAATTGATAAAATAATAAAAGCCGGAATCCGTTTCAGAAAGATTCCGGCTTTTATTTTCTATTCTAATATTAGACAAGTCTTGTTCTGATCAAAGATTAAAAGGCATAACCCAAGCGAATAAGGAAGTTGCTTGCAGCACCTTCGAAATCGTCAATATGATGTCCGAAACCTCTCTGATAGGCGAAATCCAAATTGATATTGTTGTACCATACGCCGATACCAATGAGAAGACCACCATCACAACGGTTATAATCATCAATATCTGAAATTTTGGTGTCCTCAAGAAGAGGAATATCATATTTGTATTTTCCAGCCATATCTACGCTGAAGAATCCACCGATACGTCCGTCCAATGCAAAACCTCCTCCCAAGTCGTATTTATAACCGATGGTCAATGGGATTTGCAGGTTGTGCGCACGGTATTTAAAGGCATCTTCATATTGATAACCTCTTGAACCAAACAAGATACCGGTGTTCCAATAAAGTCCGTTTTTGATAAAATTATTCATTTCAAGACCGACATTATAACCCGGTAACATGTCAGAATCGTCCATGTCATCGCCTACAAGATTGTTTGTAGCAAAACCACCTCTGAGCATGAATGTGGTACCTTCATTCTGAGCCATCATTGTGGTCGTACCCCATATCAGGGCACCTACCAGCATCATAAAAATTTTCTTCATAATTTTAAAAACATTAGTTAGACATTTGTTTTAGGTTTACCAATACAAACTTAGCGATAATTTAATACACTGCAAAATAATTGAGTGGTATAAATTTCCTGATTTGTGGCTTCTCTGACTAATTTGAAATAAAGAAAATGTCTGTATATAAAAAAACCGTTCCGCAAATGGCGAAACAGTTTAAAGAAAACTCTTCCAAAGATTGGAAGAAGGTAAAGGTGCCTCGATATCTATTTCTTTTTTTGAAACAGGATGAACAAATGTGATTCGTCGGGCATGCAGGCAGATGCTGCCGTCGGGATTACTGCGTGGTGCACCGTATTTCAAGTCTCCTTTAATGGGGCATCCCATTTTGGCCAACTGACATCTGATCTGGTGATGGCGACCGGTTTTCAGATTGATCTCCAAAAGGAAATAGCGGTCTGACTGTCCGATGAGGCGATAGTCGAGAATGGCTTTTTTGGCGCCGGGGACTTCTTTGTCGTAGGCATAGGACTTGTTTTGTTTTTCGTTGCGTACCAGCCAGTGAATCAGTTCTCCTTCGGGTGTAGCCGGACGGTTTCCTACGATAGCCCAATAGGTTTTATGGACTTCTTTCGTGCGGAACATTTCGTTCAGACGGGCTAAGGCTTTACTGGTGCGTGCAAAAACGACCAGTCCGCTTACCGGACGGTCAAGACGATGTACCACGCCGAGAAAAACATTTCCCGGCTTATGGTACTTGTCTTTTAGATATTCTTTAACCTCATCGGCGAGCGTCTTGTCACCAGTCTTGTCACCCTGGACAATTTCAGAACTGTTTTTGTTGACGATGATGAGGTGATTGTCTTCATATACAACAGTCATTGCATATTACATGTTCATACCACCATCGATCTGGATAACCTGTCCAGAGACATAAGATGAGAGGTCAGAAGCAAGGAATAATGCTACATTGGCAACGTCTTCAGGTGTACCTCCACGGCGCAAAGGAATCTTCTTGCACCATTCTGCACGTACGTCGTCAGGAAGTGCAGCAGTCATGGCTGTTTCAATGAATCCCGGTGCAATGGCATTGGCACGGATGCCTTTGGCTCCCATTTCCTGTGCGATAGACTTGGCCAATGCGATCATACCTGCTTTTGATGCAGAGTAGTTACACTGTCCGGCATTGCCATGAACACCTACAACAGAAGCCATGTTGATGATGGAACCGCCTTTCTGGCGCATCATGATAGGGGTGCAGGCATGGATGAAGTTAAAGGCTGATTTCAAGTTGACAGCGATGACAGCATCCCATTGTGCTTCTGACATACGCAGCATCAGACCGTCTTTGGTAATTCCGGCATTGTTGACCAGAATGTCAATAGATCCGAAATCCTCTTTTACCTGTTTTACCACTTCTTCGCTCTGTGCAAAGTCTGCAGCGTTGGAAGCATAACCTTTGGCTTTAACACCGAATGCAGCGATTTCTGCTTCTGTTGCTTGGCCGTTTTCATCGATAACCAGATCGGTGAAAGCTATATTGGCGCCTTCGGCTGCGAATTTCAAAGCAATGGCTTTTCCGATACCACGAGCGGCACCTGTAATGAGTGCTGTTTTACCTGTTAATAATCCCATAATTTTTATTTTTAAAGTTGATAATAAATCTTTAAGAAAGCCTGTTCTGTTGTTGGCAGATTGAGCACTTCTGCTGTTCATGAAACTTTCATCCGGCAAATATACCTTTTATTTGTGAATCGGGCAAGTTCCCAATGGATAATCCTTTTACTTTCGGAACTTTGGTTCGGATGATAAGGACGGACTAAGAAATAAGCATATTCAGCTGTTTTATTTGCGTAAAGCCCGATGTACCAGGTTTCGGACTAATGGACGACTGTTGGTTTGGTTAAGTCCATCACCCAAACGACCGTAAATATAAGGTACTTCCATACCTTTGACACAATAATGCATGATTTCCGCTACGAGCGAAATATTCTCAATCTTGAATTCTTCAGCTGCAATACCTTCTTCAAGAACGTGAATAAAAAGGTCTATTTCTGCCTGATCGAATTTCTTACGGACTTTTTCTACCATCCAGATATCACGGAAAAATTCAGCCCGTAAGTTACCGTTGCGTGATACTGCTTCCTTGATCAGATTAAGATGAGCATAAATGATCTCAACTAATTTGTCTTCGGGCGGCATACTTTTGCGAGCCACTTCCGACATATTCTCAGAAAGGCGTTCCAATTCGGCTTCGATGACCGCAAAATAGATTTCTTCCTTATTTCTGAAATAGGTATATAATGTGCGGCGCCCTTTCCCGGAGGCTAAAGCGATATCATTCATGGTGGTGTCGTCGAATCCTTTTTTTGCGAACAGTTGTCGCGCGACGTCCACCAGTGTATTTCTTGTTTTTGAAACTACCATAGTATTTGCAAAAATAAATCATTTCTTTTAAATGGGCAAGTTTTTATATTTCCAGTTATGAAGATAGGGTAGGAGATTCAGGCATGAAATATCTGAAAATACCAATTCGGTTGATTAACAGGAGTTTTATTCTTGCTGTTTATGGCACTTGAGAATCCTTCTATTTATTCTTTATCATCTTTTTCTAAAAAAATGGCATAAAAATTTGGAAGGTATCCAAAAAAGTCATACCTTTGCAGCGAATTAAGAAAACAACATCGCGGAGTGGAGCAGTTGGTAGCTCGCCAGGCTCATAACCTGGAGGTCGTTCGTTCGAGTCGGGCCTCCGCAACAAAGTAAAAGAGGAAGTATTAATCACTTCCTCTTTTTTGTTATTGGTGACATTTCTTTTGAAAGTATACTAAATGGAAGTTTATTTACGCATGAATACAAAAAAGCAGCTACGAAATTCGTAACTGCTTGATATTCTTCGTGGACCAGCCTGGGCTTGAACCAGGGACCTCCAGATTATGAGTCTTTTTGTGGATTATTTCATAGGATTGCATAAAGTGTAATTGTACTGATAATCAGTATCTAACACGTTTTGTTGTTTGCAGGGAAATGCGTATATTTGCAGTGGTTTTCGTGCGAAAAGGTCACCTGAAGGTCACCAAAACGAGCAGAATATTAACTATAAATAAGTGCATTATGGAGATTGAAAAAACGAATAAGGTCACCGAAATGGCAAAGAAGAACGGAAAATCCAATGCAAGAGGAGAAAAATGCCTTGCGAAATTTACGGCTGCGAATGGCAATGTGTATGGTTCGCTGACTCTTGACATACGAAAAGCGGCGACTATTCGCAACCGCTTCCAGTAGCTGTGCGTGTGTGTCATGGTGGACAAAAGATTTTCCTGCGCTTAGGAAAATCATACACTATGGAAGAATGGTTGGTTCTTTGCGATTATGAGAAAAGCGGTCGGCGCATCCAATTAGCGGAGCGTAACGATATGAAGAATCTGATGGACAGAGTGGAGCAGATGGCTAATCAACTGATTTCAGAAAACAATTTCTCTCTTCGCAAGTTGCAAGATAGGTTCCAAGGCAAGAAAGACGATGATAGCACCATCATCACTGTTTGGGATTCGTACATTCAATCTAAGACCAATGAAGGTAAGGTGGGTTCCGCTCGTTGTAGTAAGGATGTACGCAATCGCTTTGTGAAAGATTTGGGAACGGATGTATCGTTTGCAGATATTAACCGTGACTTTATCTTGAAGTGGGTAAAAAACATGAAGAAGAATGAATTGAGCACCACCACTATTGCTATCGCACTCCGCAGTCTAAGAACCATTATCAATATGTGTATCGCTAACGGACTGATGAAAGGTGATACCAAAGAAATGTTTAAGGACACGGGCTACAACAAAGCGCAGAGCCGTAAACATGAGTTTCTTGACGTGGCTACCATGCGGAAGCTCTATGACTTTTGGAAAGCTGACGAGGCAAAAGACAAAGATGGAAACGAACTGTTCCTCGGCAGAGAGAAGTATGCCATATTTCGCGACCTTGGACTATTCCTTTTTATGTATCTGGGCGATGGGCAGAACCTTGCAGATACACTCCGACTGACTTATGATGAACTATACTATGCCACTCATGGCAAACAGCTTCGTTTTCTTCGCCACAAAACCCGTGAACGGAACGAGAGTGCCAGCGAAGTGATATTTCCTGTTACTCCAGAGATTCAAGAGATACTCAACCGGTATGGCAATGTCCCAAAACTTGGGCGAAGGGTATTCCCCATCATGAGTGAGTTAATCACACCAGAACAAGAGATATGAGTTATCCAACGCTACAACAGATATATACGTGAGCACATGGCAAAAGTTGCCAAACTATTGGATATGGAACAGGTGCCATCACCCACTTGGGCAAGGCACAGCTTCGCTACCAACCTCAATAACTCTGGTGTCGTACCTTATAAATATATAAGCGACAGCATGGGGTATAGTGGCGGCGGTGACATTACTTCCAATTATATCGGTGCTTATCCGCTTGCAAAGATGCTGGAGTATAACCATTATCTACTCAATGAGAAGTCGAAAGAAAGTACTCCTGTGGTAGATAAGAAAGCCCTGCTTGAGATGCTGAAAGGCTTGAGCGAGGAGGAACGGACGGAGTTGATGGCTAACTTATCAGACTAATTATAGTTGCTCACCGCAAGAATGCCAAGTGAAATACCGCAAAAAAGTGGATTGAAATGCCACAAAAATACCGAATAAAACACCGCAAAAAAGTGGATTGAAATGCCACAAAAAACACGAATTGGCCATGCATTTCGCAGAAAATGTGTATCTTTGCAATTGAAAAAGCATATTATATGAGTTATTATAAAAGAACTGCCGATGCCCTGTTGCAAGACTTGCTGGATGCATTTGGGGCTGTATTGATAGAAGGACCAAAATGGTGTGGCAAAACTACAACTGCGTCTCAACTTGCAAACAGCATTTTGAGAATGCAAGATCCTAGTTTGCGTGAGGAGTATTTGGTCACCGCTAAAACTAAGCCGTCCATTCTGTTAAATGGAGCTACGCCTCGCCTTATTGATGAGTGGCAAGATGCTCCAATGTTGTGGGATGCAGTACGAACTGTTGTTGATGATCGTCAAATCCCCGGACAATTTATACTTACAGGTTCCAATGCCGTTGACAAATCCCAAATACACCATTCTGGAGTTGGTCGTATTGCCAGACTGCGTATGCTGCCTATGAGTTTGTGGGAATCACAAGAATCTACAGGTGAAGTTTCGTTGAAAGAACTTTTCAACAATCCAGATTATGATATTGACGGCAAGATGTCTAAGATGACCGTTGAGGAATTAATCTTTGCAGCCTCCCGAGGCGGATGGCCAGCTTCTTTGTTGGCTCGTACCCCAAAGGCTCAACTACTCGTAGCAAAGAACTATGTTCAAACAATTTGCTCCAACGACATTTCCAGCATTGATGGCAAGAAAAGAGATGCCAGACTGACCAGTATGATACTTCGGGCGTATGCCAGAAATGTTTCTACTCTGGTCAAGAAGAAGTCGCTTTTGGATGATGTGATCTCATCTGGCGAAGTAAGTTGCCACGTGGACACATTTGATGATTATGTTGCAGCTTTGGAAAAGCTATTTGTTATCCAGAACATAAGTGCATGGTGTCCTGCAATTAGAAGTAAAACCGCTATTAGAAGTGGCGTGAAACGATGTTTCTGCGACCCTTCCATTCCGATTGCTCTTTTGGGGTTGTCTCCTGAAGCGTTGAGCATGCAGCTCAAGACGTTTGGTTTTATCTTTGAACAGATGTGTATTCGTGACTTAAAGGCATATACTATAGACTTAAACAGTCACGTGTCTTATTATCATGACCGATATGATTTGGAAGCGGATATAGTGCTGCATCTGGAAGATGGACGGTATGCCTTGATAGAGTGCAAACTTGGCAGTCGTGAGATTGACGATGGAGCCAAGCATCTGCTTGAACTCAAAAGGCTTATACAGGAACATAACACAACAGAGAACCAGATGCCCATTCGGGAACCAGATTTGCTGATAGTGATGACTGGTGGAAGCATGGCATACACTCGTCAGGATGGCGTGAAAGTCATTCCGTTGGCTTGTCTTAAAGATTAACCCTATTAGCTAAAATAACACTTATGGGCAATAAGATGAAGGAATGGTTTGAGGCGAACCAAGAAATCTATGCAGAGTTCAAAAGCAAGATTCATTCCACATTGGACATTCTATCACAAGATGGAACCAATGTGGCAGAATGCGATGAAACTTACTCGCTTCAAAATATGCTTTTAGAGGCAATGGCAGCAAAGAATATGCCTGTTGAGAACATAATAAACACCTTCTCTAAAGCCGCAGAAGAAGGTGATATGGCTGCTTGTTGTATGCATTGCTATTTGGAATTGGATAATGGGTTTAAGGAAATAGAGAGTGCCATGACTAAATTTGAGCAATCTACGGATGCGCAATATATCAAAGATGTGGTTAAATTCCACTTGCAGGATAAAGAGCAGGAAACTCAAGAGGCATCAGACCGAGAACTGAATCTATTGCGTTTGCGCCGTTGGCATTACGAACACCCGAAAGAATATCAAGAGTTCACAAATCTCTTCACAAAAGCATACGAGGGTGACATGAGCTTCGCCTTCAAAGGTTTTTCCTACTTGATAGAACTGCTGTCACTTGATGGTATAAAAGGTATCTCCGAATTATTGTTAAGCCTATGCCCAGGAACTGAGAGCTACAACAAAGCTCAATTTTCTAATGTTAGTCAGCAGGCACACGAAAAACTGACTGAATTGTTTGCCTCTACATTTAACAAAGAGGAAACAAAAGATAAATTGCAGCACAATAATCCTTTCTTGTTCAGTGTGTTCTATTGGATGATATTTGATAATGGTTTCGTGAAGTCCGCTGATTTAGTAACTAAAACAATGATGGGAGAGAAGACTTCTTTTTGGCAGAAAAACTTTGGCGAACAAATTATGCACTCTTTGATGCTTACCAGTATGGATAAAGCGACTTACACTAAAGGAACATGGAAAGCAGCAAACAATCGTGTAGTCAAAGATGTAGCTAATTCTGCATTACAAGAGAGTAAAGGCAGACGTGGACGTAAGCAAGTCTGTGTCCTGCTTGAAGAAATGCTTATACAACCTCATGCAGAATTTCTTACCAACGAGATAGAAAAAATACTCACCGAATGGATGGAAACGAATGATACGGATTCTATTCTTGCTTATATTTTTGCTGCGCTGACTAATGGAAGCTTGCTTAATGATACCTATAACTATCGTACTTTCCATACAGCCATCTTGGAAAAATTCCCATCCCTTGGATTTAAGTCTGGCTTTGATTGGGGAGAAGCCCTTTATAATGCCATTGTCAGTGAACGTGGCAACGACTATAATTTGAGTTTATCAGAAAAGACTGTTCAAACAGGAAAAGAACAGGCAAAGTTGATAAGCATAAGACTGCGCACCTTACTTTCCCCTGATGTATATTGATTGCATCATAAAGGCTTGATTTGTTAAAAAGAAACGCTGTTCCGTTAAAAGCACCTCGGCAGAAATCGTCATGATTTTTACCGAGGTGCTTTCATTTTATTCCATCGTAATTTCGCAGCGTAATTATTAAAACAACATGATATGCAAGGCAATTTTATAATGTTACAGAAGGATGACCTGAAACAGGTTGTTTCTGAATTGGTGGAAGAATTAGTTGGGAAAAAGCCACAGGCCGATTTGACACCAGAAGAGAGTGACGAGTATTTTACTCGCGATCAGGTATGTGAACGACTCCACATAACCTATACCACCTTGTGGCGTATGCAGAAGGAGGGAAGAATTATAGTTCACAAATTGGGAGGACGTAATCTTTACTCGAAGAAGGAAATCTCCTCACTTCTGAAAGCTAAAGTACAAACTGCTAATAGCGTTAATCCAAATGTTTAATCTAAAAGCAAGCATTATGGAAGAACAATACATTCGAGTAGGCACTACTATATATAAGGTAGTGCAGCAGCCTTTGGCAGATGGAACGATGACTACCCGCAGATTGCAATGGAGCTTTGGCACTATCCGACAAGATTATGGTAAGCACAATATCCCTACTATTGATAAATATAATGGTTTTTGCACAGTGCCAAGTCACACAGACTATCAAAAGGATGTTGCAGGTTTCTATAATCTGTATGAACCAATTGACCATGTTCCGGCAGAAGGGAATTTCTCAGATATTGAAAAATTGCTACACCACATCTTTGAGGAGCAATACGAACCGGGGTTGGACTATATGCAGTTGCTTTATATGCAGCCGACTCAGAAACTCCCCATCCTGTTATTGGTGTCAGAGGAACGAAACACAGGAAAGACCACTTTCCTGAACTTTCTGAAAAGTATCTTTCAGGACAATGCCACCTTTAATACAAACGAGGATTTCAGGAGCCAGTTCAATGCTGACTGGGCTGGCAAGCTACTCATCGTTGTGGACGAGGTGCTGTTGAGTCGTAGAGAAGATTCAGAGCGATTGAAGAACCTAAGCACAGCCCAAACCTACAAGGTAGAGGCCAAGGGTAAAGACAGACAGGAGGTAAACTTCTTTGCCAAGTTCGTACTATGTTCCAACAACGAACTTTACCCTGTTATCATTGACCCGGGAGAAAACCGCTATTGGGTGCGTAAAATCCGACCACTTGAAAGCGATGATACCAATTTCCTGCAAAAGCTAAAGGAACAGATACCTGCATTCCTCTATTATCTCCAGCACCGCACACTCTCCACCAACAAAGAGGGGCGTATGTGGTTTCATCCTACCCTTATCAGGACAGAGGCTCTTGACCGCATTATCCAGTGCAACCGCAACCATACGGAGTTGGATATGGTAGAGCTGATACGTGACATTATGGAAACGCAACACGTTGACAAGCTGTCGTTCATCCCTCAAGACTTAATACCGTTACTGACCATGAACGGTGTAAAGGTGGAGCAATGGCAGATACGAAAGGTCGTGAAAGATGTCTGGCGACTTACCCCTGCTCACAATGCACTGACCTATCTTGCCTATCAATGTGACTACACTAAGCCGGGGCGTGTTTCCTCAATTAGCAGAGTGGGACGTTTCTACACGGTGACCAAGGAATTTATAGACTCTTTAGGTTTATAATTCTTTGTTGAGTTGTTGAATTGTTGAGAACAACAGACTAATCTTTGGTACTCAAACAAATACAATTCAACAAGCACTCAACAAGAGGTGTAACTGGGCAAAAGAGAAAGCTATTTTTCTTTTCACCAGCCCATTCTCTCAACAACTCAACATTTCAACAAATCACTCACATTATGACTATACAAGAAATAAAGGCAATCCAAATATCCAACTTCCTTGCAAGCAAGGGATATGAACCAATAAACAGAAAAGGAAATAAGTGGTGGTACTTATCGCCACTACATACGGAGAAAACCGCATCATTTAAGGTGGATTTAACCAAAAACGTGTGGTATGACTTTGCACTGGGCAAAGGAGGTAACATCATTGATTTGGCGATGCAACTATACCACACGCAAAACATTTCAGAAGTATTGCACATGATGGGGCGTTCAATCATTCTACCCACAATACCAATTCAATCTACTTGCCCACAAAAGCACACTTCGTTTGAAGATATTGAGGTAAAAGAACTGGCTCATCCTGCTTTGCTACAATACCTCTTGGGAAGGGGAATTGGTTCTATTACAGCCAAAAGGCAGTGCGTGGAAATACACTACAAAAGTGCTGGCAAGCGATATTTTGCTATTGGCTTCAAGAATGATGCTGGTGGCTATGAACTTCGGAATCCATACTTCAAGGGATGTATTGCTCCGAAAGCAATCACTACGATAAGGAACCACGAAACAGCTTGTCACATATTCGAGGGATTCGTGGACTATCTCTCCTATCTCATACTACATGGCGAATGTGATGCGGTGGTACTCAACTCCATTGTAAACATCCCGAGTGCTCTCTCCATGCTCAATAAGTATTCTCAAATATGCTGCCACTTGGATAATGACAAAACTGGCAGAATGGCTACCTGGCAGATAATGAAAGCATTGGGAGACAAGTGTACTGATGCCTCAAATGAGTATGAAGAATACAAAGATCTCAACGAGTATCTGATGAACAAAAGCATGGCATTCCAACAAAAGGGAAAAAACAAATTCTGACTTGGCGGCTGGAGGCAAAGAGGTGTGGCGTACATGACAGGGCTTGCCCTGATATAGCCCACTATAACTTCTCCACTTTGCTCCCGAAGTTGTGGGCTCTCCCGAGGGGCTGGGCGTTGCCCCGTCCCACTTAGGACGCTGCCCTAAGAACCCGGCAAGGACTGTCAGTCCTATGCAACCCGACCAAAGAGTGACCCTCTCTTTGGAAACTCCGTTCAGAGGCTTCACCCCTGAAAACCCCGAGCAGGAAGTGACCCTCTCCCTGCACCCTCCGATTAAGGCTTTGCCCTAATAACCCTTTTTAATATAAATCTCTAAAAGCATAAGTAAAATGGCACAGAAAACATCCATTAATATCAAACCCTGTAACATTGGTAGTAGTGAGGCACATAACAAAAGAACAGCAGAATACCTCGCTCATATCAACAAAGAGAGGCTTTATGTCCGTACTGACCTTATGGCTTCAAACGAAGTATGGGTAGCACCTGAATTGGGCAACAGCTCATTAACTGACCGCTACAATCAGATTGCCCAAATGGTCAAGGAAAAGACTGGTCGGAAAATGCAGACCAAAGACCGTGAACGAATGAACAAGAAGACGGGCAAGGTGACTATCGTGCGTGGCAGCACCCCACTCAAAGAGGGTGTCGTGGTAATCAAAGATGATACCACGTTGGAGCAGTTGCAGCATTTTTGTGAGGAGTGTAAGGAGCATTGGGGTATCACAGCTTTGCAAATCTTCATCCACCGTGACGAGGGGCATTACGGCAATCTCGGAGATACCGCCACATGGATGCCCAATCTTCACGCCCATATCGTATGGGATTGGATGAACCACGATACTGGAAAATCCTGCAAACTGGACGAGAAATGCATGGGCGAGATGCAGACGCTTTTGGCTGAGTGCTTAGAGATGGAAAGGGGTATATCAAAAGATCTTACAGGTAAGAAGCATTTGGAAAGGACGGACTTCATCATAGCCAAGCAGAAGCAGGAAGCGGAGTAAGCTAAAGCAGAAAAGGAAAAAGCTGTCACCGCCAAAGCGAAAGCCGAAGCCGAGCGCAACTCCATAGAGGTTGAGAATAAGGCTAAATCTGAACGGAGTGCGGCACTTGACAGCGAGATAGCCGACAAGCAGAAAAAGCGTGATGCAATCCGCAGAAACATGGTGGACGGTATCTTGGATAGTGTCGGCAGTCTGGTCGGTATTGGTAAGACTGCCACTCTTGAAATGGAGTACAAGCTGCTCGCACAGGAATATGATCGCCTTAAAAAGGCGTTTAGGCCGACTGTCATCAAAGAGGTGGAGAAGCAGACAAAGGAACTGGCTTTGGAAAAGCAGAAAGCCGAAGCGCAACGTGATAATGTCATTGCGCAAAGTTGTTCTATTGCTTCAGAACGTGACAAGGCTATTAAAGAACTTAACAGTCTAAACGAAAATGTGCAACTGCGCATCAATAATGCGGTCAAACTTGCCAATGCGGAGAAAGACAAGACCATCAGCCGATTGCAAGGTGAGTTGAATTCACGCAAGCTGGTTTTTGCTATTATTGCCGATATGCTCTATGCTGCCAGTGAGGTATTCAAACGTGCCATTGATGCAATTATTCACTACAGCACGGACAAATACAAGTCTATCTTTGGCAGTGATGAAGCTGCTGACATCAAGAGCGTGATGCAGAGCTATGGCAAGACCAAAGAGCAGCAGCAAACAATCGGAAGATGGCTTTGCGACTATGCGGACAGCCGACAGTCTTTTGATAAAATAAAACATCGGCAGACCTACAAGGAGGTTGCTGATGTCGCTAATGGGGCTTATGATTGGAAAATAGAACAAAATCAGGTAGGAATACGTAGATAAGAACTATATGACATGGCAATTAAATCAGAGAAACTCACTCCTTTTGGAGGAATACTTTCAATCATGGAGAAATTCGGTAGTGTAAACAGAGCCGTGATACAGTTCAGTTTACACTACCGTTATGCGTGAATTTGACTTATCTTCCGCTCTTTTGCTATTGCAAGAGGGAAAAAGCGATCTCTTGTTTTCTAGATTGTCAGTTAAAGAGACGGCTTATCGTTTGCATTTCTTTGAGCCTAACCACCTGATGCGTTTTTTCAAACAAATGACAAGACAGGCTATCAGTAAATTTATCAAATCAATCAAATGATCCTATTTTTTTAGCCTAATTTTTTCATGATAGAAATAGTTTACTATAACAGGTTTTCCTTTTTGAGAACGCCCGTATGGTAAATCGTTTATACGATAAGGATAACCTTCCGCTTGAGCAAACGCAGCTACTTCCTGTTCCAAGACCTGCCAGTAATCTTTTCGTTTCTTGTTGTAGGTATCATCATACAAGGCTACAAGCTCCGGATGCTTTTCCCGTATATACCCCATGATGTCTCTCTTAAATTGTCCACGAAGATTTAGATTTTCCAGCCATATCAAATCTGCATAATCTTTTACCCGATTAACGATAGCTTTCACATCTGTAATTCCTGGAAAAATCGGTGAAATAAAACACACGGTGCGTATGCCTGCATTATAGATCTGTTTCATGGCTTTAAGTCTTCGCTCAATGCTTACGGCACGATCCATATCACATCTGAACTGTTCATCGAGTGTGTTAACTGACCAAGATACTGTCACTTTCTGAAAGCCTTTAAGTAAATCAAGATCACGCAAAACCAAATCTGACTTAGTACAAATCATGATTTCAGCATTAGTGCCTTTTAACTCTTCCAGCAGTTTACGGGTTCTGCAAAAATCTTCTTCATACGGATGGTATCCGTCTGTTACAGAACCGATAACAATCCGTTGTCCATCATATTTATGCGGATTATCAATAGGTTTCCAATGCTTTACATCCAGAAACGTACCCCAAGGCTCTGTATGCCCTGTAAAACGTTTCATGAATGAAGCATAGCAGTACTTACAAGCATGAGGACAACCTACATAAGGATTGACAGAGAAGCCCCCTACTGGTAATGAGGATTTAGTCATGACATTCTGTACATCTATTTCTCTGATTATTTCCTTTTCCATATTTTTTCTATAAATTGTTTCGGTAGTTCTTGAATCATTCGGTATTCTCCCATTATAGGCAAAAGGTATTCTTTCATAAATACCAAAATATAATTTCTTTTCGCCTGTTCTACAATATGACGTACTCATTCAGGATTGGCATCTACTTTCCCTTTCCTTTTGCCTGTTTCCGTTCCTATAACAATCCATTCGTAACCCTCTTTTCAGGCTGTTTCCCAATCAGAGAAGTCGCTCATAATATTATTGTTTCTCCATCTTCTGGAATAATCAGGCGACTCATTTCTATTTTGTAATGCATGGCTTCGTTACGCAGAATTGCGCGTGTAGTCTGCCCATGATCGGTAGCTTCCATGTGGACTGCTATTAGTTTGATGTGGGCGGGAAGTTCATCGAGCATTGTCATAACTTCTTGCTCATCTGGAATGATAGAACCTTCTGTTTGAGAAAATTCAGGAAAAATTGCACCTCCACTGTTCACTATGATGTAATCTGGAGAAAATTGTTCAATGGCCTGACGGATACAGTCTTCCCATTTACAGTCACTCATTATATAAATAGTAGGGAAACCGTGTGCAGTAAGTACATAGCCTGATACCGGCCCCATCATTTCTCCAATCTTTCCGAAGCCATGGTGTCCTTGGATGCGATGAATGGTTAAATTTCCAATAGCTTTATCTTTTTCAATGCTTTCTACATTTGTAAAACCATCCTGTGTAATACTCTCTTTATCTTGCGGTTGTGTCAGGAACAGGATGTTCTTCGCTAAATGCTGTTTCACTGTCGGGTCGTAATGGTCAATATGGTTGTGTGTCAACAATACCATATCCAGACCGTCCGCAATTTCATTCATCGGCATCGTGAGGTGTACTCTTGGGGTCTTATACACACCTAGAGCCGACTGTAAAGTGCCTTTTCCGGCAAGCATGGGGTCAACAAGTATCTCTTTTCCAGCATAATGGATTCGCAATGTCGCATTACGGATCAATCGAATTGTTACTTTTTCTTCCATCATAATTTATTGTATTGATTATAGCCGCAAAGTTCGGTAAAAAAATCGGATGCATTATGCCTTAAAAACAGGAATATATGCCATTTTGATAAATAAAAAATAGTATATTTACCCCAAAAAACGAAATCTATGGATAAAATCGTCAACCCCGAACGTCTGGTCAGCGTTCCTTTTAGCAAGACACGCTGTGGTGTGGACTTTTATATCAACTCAGGCTACAGTAGCGATGTATGTGGTGTACTGACGGAAAATCAGGTGTTTAAAACAGATTTTTTTAGCTTCTATTTTTTTCGTAAGGCCAATGGGTATCTGCTGCTGAATTTCCGCAAATTTGAATTGCATGCCAATATGGTATTGCTCCTCTCGCCGCATCAGCAGCAGGAATGGCACGTGGATGAAGCAGAACTAGATTACTCTTTTCTTATATTCCGCGAGGATTTTATGCGTACATTCATAGCGGACAAGTTTTTTGTGTATCGCTTGCTATATTATTATCAGACCGACACGCCTCCCTATCTGTTTGCTTCGCCAGAAAGCATGGCGGAGTATATTCGTCTTTTAGGAATCATAAAGCAGGAGCTTCTGCATCCTGTTGCCGATACTTATAATCTCATTGTATCTGTGCTTTACTACTTATTGGTTATTATCAACCGGGCGTATGCCGCCACTTATCATTTACCGATTGATGTACCTAAAAACAATTACGCATTCCAGTTTAAGGACTTGCTGGAAAAGAATATCCGTACGAAACAGCGGGTGCAGGAATATGCGGATATGCTCCGTGTGAGCCGTATTACGTTAAACAGTTCCGTGATGAGTCAATTCGGTGTATCTGCCAATCATCTGCTCAAGCAGCGTCTGTTGGAAGAATTGAAGAATGAGTTACTGTTTGCTAACCGAAACGTGAACCAGCTGGCCGAAGAGTTTCATTTCTCCGACCCGAGTCATCTGATGCGTTTCTTTAAACGTGAAACAGGAAAGACTTTTACGCAATATTTGCGCGACTACCAAAATGGAATATACGAATGAAAACGGACAGACTGGAAAGCTTGCAGATTGGCCATTCCCATACCAAAGATGTTTTCAACGACTTACAAATATGCTTAGTGGGAAATCCTATTTCAGCCTAAAATGTGCATCACATTCCGCAGTGTCAAGTTCACCATAGAATAAAAATCTATAAAAATTCTCTGCAATCCCATGCAATTTCAAAAGGTCACTCTTGCAGAGTTTCGCTTCAAAAAGGTCACCTGAAGGTCACCTGTAAAAGAAAAAGCACCTACAGAAACTCTGTAAGTGCTTGATTTTCAATGTGGACCAGCCAGGGCTTGAACCTGGGACCTCCAGATTATGAGTCTGTTGCTCTAACCAACTGAGCTACAAGTCCTACTTTTTATTAAAAGCGATGCAAAGATAAGATGTTTTTTTGGTTTTTGCAAATAAAAACCTGTTTTTTTGACTTGATAATGTGGAATTGGTACAATATCTGTGGAATGTGTCCGATATGAAACAGTTCCGAATAAGACATGAATGTACCTTAAAAGCATAATAAATGGTAGGTAATAGTCCGTTTGTCATATTGCCTTGTGAAAAAATGAAAAAAAAAGGTCTGTACTATAAAAATGATGCTTTTTTGACTGGAAATTACCGGATATTATTGTTATTTTTGCACTTTTAGTGGATATGTTAAAGTATATAATGGCTGTTCGTAAAAGAATGGCATGTTTGAAAAAATGATCAATTTAAAGAAATGAGTGCAAAAGAGAACGAGTTGCTGACTATGGGCTTAAGTTCCAGTCAAGTGGAAGAGAGTCGTGCCAAACACGGTAAAAATGAGTTGACACCCCCTGAGCGTCCTTCTATGTGGCGTCTTTATCTGGAGAAATTTCAGGATCCCGTCATCAGGATATTGCTGGTTGCAGCATTGTTGTCTTTTGTTGTGGCATTTGTGGAATGGGATTTTGCGGAAACAATAGGTATTGTTTGTGCAATATTGTTGGCTACCGGTATAGGTTTCTATTTTGAATATGATGCAGCCCGGAAATTCGATGTCTTGAATGCGTTGGGCAGTGAAGCTACAGTACGTGTGGTTCGTGATGGAAAGGTCATGGAAGTCCAGCGGAAAGAATTGGTTGTGGGTGATGTGATCCTGTTGGAAGCCGGGGATGAAATTCCGGCTGATGCAGAATTGATACAGGCAGAAACCTTGCAGGTCAACGAGTCCAATCTGACGGGCGAACCAGTGGTGCGTAAAAGTCCGAATCCAAAAGATTTTGATGAAAGAGCGCCGTATGCAACCAATCGGTTGATGAGGAGTACGACCATTGTGGAAGGAACAGCCGTGGCCCGTGTCATAGCCGTTGGAGATCATACGGAGATCGGACATGTGGCTCGTGAGGCTACTGTGCTGACCGGTGAGAAAACGCCGTTGAACAAGCAGTTGGACAAATTGGCCGGAATGATCAATGTCATAGGTTATACGGTAGCCATACTCGCTTTCCTTATATTTACCGTGCATGAACTGATGACATATTGGCCGACAGTGACTGTATGGGGAGAAATGGCTTATTTCCACGTTTTCAAGATTGTACTCCATAATTTTATGATGGCTGTCACTTTGATCGTTATGGCTGTTCCGGAGGGTTTGCCTATGGCTGTGACCCTCAGTCTGGCTTTAAATATGCGCCGGATGTTGAAAACCAATAATCTGGTGCGGAAAATGCACGCCTGTGAGACGATGGGAGCCATTACTGTTATTTGTACAGATAAGACCGGTACGTTGACCCAGAATAGAATGACAGTTTCAGAAATGGTGTTTTCTGAGGATAATGGAGCCATGCTGGAAGAAGCACTGGCTTGTAATACAACGGCCTTTCTGAATGAAGAACGGACTCAGGGATTGGGTAATCCGACAGAAGTTGCTCTTTTGTTATGGTTGCAGGGGCGCCACAAGGATTATATCCAATTGCGTCAGGCTGCTGCGGAAGTGGCCCGCCTGCCTTTCTCTTCCGAACGTAAACTGATGGCAACGGTTGTGGATTCAGCGGTGTCAGGTAGAAGAGTTATCTATGTGAAAGGAGCACCTGAGATTGTGCTTGATCTGTGTGAAGGTCTTACTGACAGTCAGAAAGCAGATTATCAGGCCAGACTTAAAAACTGGCAGATGCATGCGCAGCGTACTTTGGTTATGGTCTATAAGGAAGTGCCTGCAGATAAGGAAGTGGATTGTCAGGCTTTGGTTCAGGCTGGTGGTTTCAGACTTTTGGGTCTGGCCGCTATCAGTGATCCGGTACGTGAAGAAGTGCCCGGAGCTGTCAGAAACTGTCTGGAAGCTGGGGTGAAAATCAAAATTGTGACGGGAGACAGTACAGGTACAGCAGTAGAAATAGCCCGTCAGATTGGCCTGTGGAAGGAAGGAGACGGAGACCGTCACTGCATGCGAGGAGCCGAATTTGCCGCATTGAGTGATGAAGAAGCATTGGAACGCATCAAAGACCTGAAGGTCATGAGCCGTGCAAGGCCTCTTGACAAACAGCGTCTGGTGAAATTGCTCCAACAGCAGAATGAGGTTGTTGCCGTGACGGGAGATGGAACCAATGACGCTCCGGCCTTGAATTTTGCACAGGTCGGTTTGTCAATGGGATCAGGAACTTCAGTAGCAAAGGAGGCCAGTGACATTACATTGTTGGATGATTCCTTCCGCAGTATTGTTACGGCTGTCATGTGGGGGCGTTCACTGTACAAGAATATCCAGCGTTTTGTCATGTTCCAGCTGACTATTAATTTTACGGCCTTGCTGACCGTACTGATAGGCGCTTTTGTGGGTGCCACATTGCCGCTTACGGTAACGCAGATGTTGTGGGTGAATATCATTATGGATACATTTGCGGCCCTGGCATTGGCATCTTTGCCGGCTGATCCGGCAGTTATGCAGGAAAAGCCTCGTGCGGTAAGCCAGTTTATTATCACCCGTCCTATTTGGGCCGGTATTATAGGATATGGCTCGGTTTTTGTCTTGGCGCTTTTAGGCATGATGTTCCTGTTTATGGAGAATGGTGTGATTTCAGTTTACCATTTGACTGTTTTCTTCACATTCTTTGTGATGCTTCAGTTCTGGAACCTTTTGAATGCCAAAGCCTTTTCTACCCACAAATCGGCTTTCAGCGGGTTGTCGCGTTGTTATGGGGTGTTGCTGGTATTATTGTTTATTCTGATCGGACAATGGCTGATCGTACAGTTCGGAGGACGTGTGTTCCGTACAGAGCCCTTGATGCTGGCAGACTGGTGCCGGATTATGGCTATAACCTCAGCTGTGCTTTGGATAGGTGAAATCCAAAGATTGATTCAGAAATTGTGCAGAAAGAAGAAAAACTGATTATGATAGATTCTAAAATTAAAAATATAATATTCGATTTTGGCGGGATCCTGGTCAATCTGGACAAGGAAGCGACATTGAAGGCATTCCGTTCATTGGGATACGATGCGGATGCTTATATTGGAACTTACATGCAGAAAGGACCGTTTGCACCGTTGGAATCCGGGTTGATTACGGAAGAAGACTTCGTGGCTGAAGTACAGAAACAGGCATCGGGTGAAGTTCCGGCTGCAGATCGCATTTGTCAGGCGTGGAATGAAATGCTGACAGGAATACCTGAATCCAGGCTTAGGAGACTGATCGGGCTGAAAGCGCGTTACAGGCTTTTTATGCTGAGCAATACCAATATCATACACTGGAAATACAGTAAGCCATTTTTTGCTTTGGATGGAAGAAACCCTGAAGATTATTTTGAGAAGATCTATTTGTCCTATGAATGCCATTTGGTTAAACCGGACAAGGCATTTTTCCAGAAGGTTCTGGATGATAATGCATTGATTCCCGATGAAACCTTGTTTATAGATGATTCGGCCGAGAATTGCCGGGTGACAGCGGAATTGGGTATACATATATTTTGTTCACGTCAATCGGATGATTGGCAGCATCTGTTTTAAATGTGTCAGTTTATGGAGTTCATTAAATTGACGGATTCGGCTTTTACGGTTCCTAATGTGGCAACAATAGGTTTTTTTGATGGCGTGCACCGCGGACACCGTTTTTTAATAGATCAGGTGAAGCAGTGTGCTGCAGAACGTGGTCTTGCATCCTTGCTGATTACATTCGGTATGCACCCCCGTCAGGTCATGCAGGCCGATTACCAGCCCCGTCTTTTATCGACCCCGGAAGAAAAATGTGAATTATTGGCTTCAACAGGGGCTGATTATTGTGCCGTATTGGATTTTACGCCGGAACTGTCTCAGTATTCTGCTTATGAATTCATGGAGAAGGTGTTGAAAGACAAATTGTCTGTAAATACGCTAATGATCGGATATGATCATCGTTTCGGGCATGACCGTAAGGATGGTTTTGCTGATTATGTCAGGTATGGACAGATGTTGGGGATTCAGGTCGTGCAGGCCAGGGGACTGGAGGTAAAGGATATTCCGGTCAGTTCTTCGGTTACGCGTGCCTTCCTGTCGGAAGGGGAGGTGGAAATGGCCGCACTTTGTCTTTCCGTACCCTATTCAATATCTGGGCGCGTCGTTACGGGCTTTCAGGAAGGGCGGGAATTAGGTTTCCCTACAGCCAATCTTTCATTGGCAGATGCCCGGAAACTGGTACCCAAACAGGGCGTGTATGCTGTCAGGGTGACCGATCTGGATCAGCCGGACAAACACTATGCCGGTATGTTGAATATAGGGTGGCGTCCCACAATGGAGGAAAAAATGGATCATCCGGCCATAGAGGTTCATCTCTTGCATTATGATGGCAATTTATACGGGCATCAGTTAAAGATGGAGTTTATAAAACGGTTGCGCGATGAGCGCAAGTTCCGTAGCCGCGGAGATTTGGTGCGTCAGTTGAAGGCGGATGCAGATTGTGTTGAGCAAATGAGCGATAAGATACTCTAAATACCTCTGTCGTTATGAAAAGAAGTTTTTGTCTGGTTGTTATTTTTCTGGCCACACAGTTCCTGATGGCTTTTCTGGTCACTTTTGTGGTTAATCTTCCATCGCTGTGGCGTGACGGTGAGTTGAATGTCAGTACACTGGCAGATAATCCCTCGGCTTTGGGCATTTCAATGATTCTGACGTCAATAGTCGTTGTGGCAGTGATGACGGTACTGAACTGGACTGAACGGCGCGGTTTTCAATGGCGGAAAGTGCCTCTGAAGGCTTATTGGGGCGCTGTCATATTGATGATTCCGGCCATTTATATGGTTAATGTATTGACAGAGAAATTATCGTTGGAAGATGTCAATCAAACTCTCTTTGCAGGTCTGATGAGTAATTTCTGGGGTGTGTTGGCAATAGTCCTTGCAGGCCCCTTTATGGAAGAGATTGTCTTCAGAATGGGAATTCAACGTCATCTGATGCGTCGGCATTTATTCCCCTGGCAGGCTATTCTGATGTCAGCATTCATTTTTGGAGTCATACACGGTAATCCGGCCCAAATGCCGGGAGCCATGCTTTTAGGTATTGTTTTAGGCTGGTTATATTGGCGTTCAGATTGTATATGGCTTTCTGTGACAGCCCATATATTCAATAATTTGATCGGTGTGTTGACATTCTGGATTCCCGGTTTGAGGGACAGGCAGATGTCTGATCTGGTTTATGGAGGAACATGGGGACTGGCACTTTCTGTCGTTTTGGCCTTTTTATTTTTTATGATTGTCTACCGTTGGTTGAATGGGATGTTGAGGCAGGATCAGTCTTTTATGCGACGGATACGGAGAAGACAATAAAAAAATCCAATTCTTCGCCCGGCTTGCCGGAGGAAGAATTGGAGTTCTTATTCAGCGTTTATTGTCAGATTTATTTCTTGAATACGTCCAGATTCCACTTGGCATACCAGGGAATGCTCATTTCCTCGTTTTCACCAATTATGAGTGGAAGCCAGATATAGCGGCTGTCTGCCAGATCTTTCTTTTTCCACATGTCGAAGCAGGCAATGAATTTATTCTTGTTTTTACGTCCCTGTATGGGAATGACGTAAGTGCTTTGTCCATAGAATGTCTTGTCCGCATCAAGACCTGTACAGGGATTTCCAAGTACTTTCCATTCGCCCATGATAGAGTCAGCCACAGCCAGTTCGGCCTGGTTGGGATCCCATCCCGTACAACCGCTTGAAAGCATATAGTATTTGTTGTTGTATTTGAATACGGCAGGAGCTTCTCTGGCCATACCGATAAAACGACGTACGTATGTGCCGTCGGGTTTGGTGTAATCGTCTGTCAGACGGTTGATGTGCATGGTTTGGTTGTTCTCTGAAGATGCAAACTGATAAGCGGTACCGTCGTCGTCAACGAAAAGAGTCTGGTCACGGCTCATATTGCCATTAGGACGGAAACTTCCCAGATATTTGAATTCTCCATCAGGGGTATCTGATATCGCTACACCGGCTGCTGCCTTGCCGTAGTCTGCACTTTCGGCATGCACCCACATTACAAACTTCTTTGTTTTCTCGTTATAGATTACTTTGGGACGTTCAATCACTTTCGACGGATGAAGATCGTGTGACGGATCATCGGGAACCGCTTTCAGTGCCAGACCTTCAAATTTCCAGTTCAACAGGTCTTTGCTGGAGTAGCAGCTTACGCCCGTTACATCTGTACGGTAACACTCCCATGTGGCCCATTCCGGAAGAATGGTCTTGCCGACCTTGTATTCGCCGTACCAATAATATGTGCCTTTGTAGTAAAGGATACCGCCACCGTGTGCATTAATGGGATTGCCTTCGGTGTCATTCCATATTTCCTTCGGTTGGAAATATTCGTTTTTCTGCTTTTCCTGAGCCACGGCCATACCGGACCACGTCAGGCAGAGGGTAAGAACAAAGAGTAAGGTTTGTTTAAACATGTTGTATAGTTTATAAAGATTCGTATAAAGACCAAAGGTAATATTTTTATTTGGATAAATCCGCATGTCGTATAGAATTCTTTCGGGGCAGTAGAAATTTAATGGGGATTTTTGTTGAAATTCCATAGAAATTCCGACATTTGCTATATGGAAACGAATCAATTGGAAGTGTTAGCCCGCCTAGTGCTACCTTCAGAAATACTGAATTATTTTAGAATAGTAAGTGTTGAAGAATCTTCGGGTGAAATTCATATTCACCTTGATGAATTAATGAATTCTGAATTATCTAATGATATTCATTTCGAGTCAAAGGGTTTTATGAGTCCTGTCAACGTCACAGATTTTCCAATCCGTGACCATAAGGTTATATTGGTAATCCGTCGCCGAAGATGGACAGACCTTCGCACCGGTAAAAGTTTCAGTCTCCCAATTACGCTTGATGTGGCCTGCCAAGACACCCGTTACTCCAAAGAGTTTGGGGCTTTTTTAAAAGAAACGTATGGAGACATCCCAAGTGACTTGCCGTACGCTTGAAACATTTTATCATATAAATGCACATACTTTTGAGAAACAGTACAAAGAAATATTAAGTGGTTACCGTGAGTGGGATGAGCTGGATCATGCCGACAAATGGCTGCTATTTTCTGAAAACATAGGTCCCCACCTTGCAATAGACGAATCCTCCCTGTCTAATGACGAACTGTATACGTTTGTTACCAACCGTGACCGTCATGCCCTTGAAGGAAGCCTGGTAGCGGTCGTCGCCGGAACAAAATCTGAGACTATAATACAGGTTTTAAAACAGATTGATAAAGCGGAACGTATGAAGGTAGAGGAGGTCATTCTTGATCTTTCAGATTCGATGCGCAAAATAGTTTCTGTAGCCTTTCCTAATGCCAAACGGGTAATAGATCGTTTTCACATACAGAAACTGGCTTGTGATGCAGTACAGGAAATTCGCGTGGCACATCGCTGGGATGCACTGCAACAGAGTAATGAGGAAATGGAGGAATGCAAACTATCGGGTAAGGCCTATGTACCATTTCGTTTTCCCAACGGAGATACACGTCCCGTACTGCTTATCAGAAGTCGTTACCTGTTGTTTGAATCAGCAGATAAATGGACAGAAAGACAAAAAGAAAGGGCTGGAATCCTATTTGACGAATACCCGGATATTAAAGTTGCTTATGGACTGTCGCACTCACTAAGAATGATATTTTCCAAAAACACAATCAAAGATGCCGCAAGGCTCAGTATGGCAAAATGGTATGATAAAGTGGAACGTGCTGGCATGAAGCAATTTAATGTGATTGCCGCAACCTTTTATGAACATTATGATGAAATATTGAACTTTTATAACAATCGTTCCACGAATGCGGCAGCTGAATCATTCAATGCTAAAATCAAACTCTTCAGAGCTAATCTTCATGGAGTGACGGATAAAAAGTTTTTCCTCTTTAGAATCGCAAAGCTATACGGATACCCCCATTAAATTTCTACTGCCCCATTCTTTCTGGTCAGGGTGATGGTGGGAAAATGAAAAAGGGCTACCTTCTTCAGGCAACCCTTTTCATCGTTAGTATGTTATGAAAAAATTTGAGAGAATTGAAACTTCACAGTTTCATGATGTTTTATTAAGCACTAACTTGTTTTATAGAAAAAGCATAAAAATGTACAATTTAATCTTGTTCCTTCTTCTGTTTGGACAACATTCTGATGAACTCATTGTCCATTGTTCCGGTAAAGTTGATGATGGTAAACAAATCCTCTCCAGAATTGTAATTCAGCATCACCAATTCAATGATAGTGTCCTCATGTTTGCGGACAAATATCTGGCTGTTACCGGATTCGGTATGTCCTGAAAGTGGTGCGAAGCGGTTCTTGTTGGTTTCAATCAGTTTGACCGCTTGTTTGAAGAATTTCTTTCCGAACTGTTCGGAAGTGACAATCCGTGCACTTTTGAGTTTGGACAGCAGGAATATGATGGAATCTTCCGGTTCGTTCCCGTCCTTGTTCTCATGTTCAGGCATCTTGACCAGTTTTTCCATCATTTTAGGACTTATGGTCTGGCAGTGAAGCAGATCCTTTTTGGTGACTGTGCTGATGAATTTGGAAGCAAAGTCCTGTCCATGACAGATGGAGATCAAGTTGATCGCGATAATAAAAGAAAGAACGCGTTTCATGGTCAGTTTCTGGTACTTTGTGCTAATGAATCTTTTTCAGATGCTTCGCTTAAACCTTGTGAGACCATTTGCAGGGCGTTTGAGACCTGGTCGTATGCTACGGATGGATCCTTATATGAATCCTGATAGTTTTCATATTTATATCCGTGATCCGGGTCTTTCTGTACGACAGTTGTCTGTATGGCATTGCCTAATGTCAGTACGATGGCTACGGAAGCCGCAGCCTTGTACAATGGCATGAGGCGGTGTGAGAATGTGATTCTGCGTGCCTTGACCTGTTCGCCCTCGTGAATCTGAGCCAGGATTTTCTGGTCGAAATCTTCTCCCAGTTTGGCTTCCTGGATGGACTTGATACCGGAAAACAGCGTCTGATAGCGGCGCAAGTGTGCCGGCACATCCTTTTGGGCAAAGAATGTACGCAGAATGGCTTCCTCCTCAAGGGATGTCTCGCATTGCCAATAGCGCTCCAATAGCTGTTCGATATACTTATAGTCCATAATTTTGTATTTCAGTGTATCGTTGTTTAATTCGTTGTCTCGCGCGGAACAGATATACTTTTACCTTTTCTTCGCTGAGATTCAGAATGACAGCAATTTCTTTATATGCTTTGCCTTCGATATCCCGCAATTGGACGATGTCCTGTTGCACGGCTGGAAGCTCTTTTATGATATTCTGAAGAATACCCAAGCCTTCTTGTGCCGCCAGATTTTCGTAAGGCGTGGAATTGTCCGGACGGGAATGCATGCTTTCGTCAAGTTCCAGATGTTGTGTCTCTTTTTTCTCGCTTCTGTCTATGGCGAGATTTTTGCAGATTGTCATGCAGAAGGCTTCAATTGATGAATATTGTGGCCATTCCTCCCGTCTGTTCCAGACTTTAATCAGTGTATCTTGTACGATATCTTCTGCTTCTGCGGCATTGAATGTGATGCGGAGGGCTACTCTGTAGAGTTTGTCCTTTAATGGCAGAATATCGTTTCGAAAACTGATTTCTTTCATGTCTCTATTTAAAAGACGGGTGAGCGACTCAAAAGTTACACTCACCCGCTACTTTTTTTTATTTTTATTTTCAAATACTTGTATATCAGTGTGCTATAATATGATTATTTTTCTATTATAGTACCTTGTGTGCCGTCGATGGCGCTGGCCAAGGTGATGATGACCTTGCTGACACCTTTATGCAGGGCGTCAAATGCATTTTCCAGTTTAGGGATCATGCCGCCTTGTATTGTACCGTCAAGAACGTATGCCTTGAACTCTTCTTCGTTGATATGGGCGATGACGCTGTCATCATCCTCAGGATCTTTGAGCACGCCTTTCTTTTCAAAGCTGTAGATCAGAGTCACATCGAAATACTCGGCCAGTGCCTTGGCTGTTTCACCGGCGATGGTGTCGGCATTGGTGTTGAGTATATGTCCGTGACCGTCATGTGTGAGTGGTGCCATGACGGGTACGATGTCCCGGCTGATCAGGCTGGACAGGATTTGTCCGTTGACGGTTTCGACATCTCCCACGTAGCCATAGTCCACGTCCTTTACGGGGCGTTTGTGCGAATGGATGACATCCATGTCAGCACCGGTCAGTCCCAGGGCGTTGACCCCTTTGGCCTGAAGTCTTGCCACGATGTTTTTATTGACCAGTCCGCCGTAAACCATGGTTACGACATCCAGCATGGCTGCATCGGTAATGCGTCTTCCGTTTACCATCTGGCTTTCTATGCCCAGTTGTCCGGCTATTTTGGTCGCAGAACGTCCTCCGCCGTGTACCAGTACTTTTTTTCCTTCTATTTTGCTGAAGTCCTCGAGCAGTTGTACCAGGGAATCTTCCTCTTCCACTATTTTGCCGCCAACTTTTACAACGGTCAGTTTCTCTTTCATATCTGTTTTTGATCTGTTAGTCTTACTGTATTTTATTCTAGATAAGTATAACCGTAGAGTCCGGAACGGTAATTGCTCAGGAATTCTTTTCCTTCCTCAAGGGTGATCTTGCCGGCCTGAAGTGACTTGGCCACCCATATTTCCAGACGTCTTGCCAGTTTCTTGGGTTCGTATTGAACGTACTCCAGTACTTCTGCTACCGTTTCACCGTCAATAATCTTGTCGATGGCATAACCTTTGTCTGTCACGGATACATGTATAGCATTGGTATCACCGAAGAGGTTGTGCATGTCTCCCAGAATTTCCTGATATGCTCCGACCAGGAATACGGCCATGTAATATGGTTCGTCTTTTTTGAGCGTGTGTACAGGCAGGCTGTGTGACAGGTAACTGTTGGTGACGAAATTGGCGATCTTGCCGTCCGAGTCACAGGTGATGTCCTGCAGTGTGGCCTGTTTGTCGGGGCGTTCGTTGAGACGCTGTATAGGCATGATGGGGAAGAGCTGGTCGATAGCCCATGAGTCGGGCAGACTCTGGAACAGGGAGAAGTTGCAGAAGTATTTGTCGGCAAGCAGCTTGTCCAGTGTCAGCAGTTCTTCAGGGATATGCTTCTGGGTTTGGGCGAGCATATTGACTTCGCGTGTGACACTCCAGTACATGCTTTCGATATCTGCACGTGTGCGCAGGTCTACAAAACCATGGCTGAACAAGTCCAAACATTCTTCGCGGATCTGTTGTGCATCGTGCCAGTCCTCCAACAGGGTACGTGGGTTAAGATTATCCCATATTTCGTACATGTCCTTGACCAGCTGGTGGGCATTTTCCTTCGGTTCGAAGTTTTCGTTCATGCTGGGCAGGGATGCTGTTTCCAGAACCTGCATGATGAGTACGGAATGATGGGCTGAAAGGGAACGTCCGCTTTCAGTGATCAGGTTAGGATGCGGAATGTTGTTTTTGTTGGATACATCCGCAAATGTGTAGACGCAGTCGTTGACATATTCCTGGATGGAGTAGTTGACTGAGCTTTCGCTGTTGCTTGACCGTGTTCCGTCGTAATCGACACCGAGTCCACCGCCGCAATCCACAAATTCCACATTATATCCCATCTGGTGCAGTTGGACATAGAACTGTGAAGCTTCACGAAGAGCCGTCTGGATACGTCTGATCTTGGTGATCTGGCTGCCGATATGGAAATGGATCAGTTTCAGGCAGTCTTTCATACCTTTTTTTTCCAGCATACTCAGGGCTTCCAGAAGTTCGCTGGAGGTCAATCCGAATTTGCTGGCATCGCCTCCGCTTTCTTCCCATTTTCCACTGCCGGATGAGGCCAGTTTGATACGGATACCTATGTTGGGTCTGACGTTCAGTTTGCGGGATACTTCATAAATGATATTCAGCTCGTTGAGCTTTTCTACTACCAGAAAGATGCGTTTACCCATTTTCTGGGCCAGCAGAGCCAGTTCGATATAGTTACGGTCCTTGTATCCATTGCAGATAATAGGAGAGTCTGAGTCCGTATTTACGGCAATGACGGCATGCAGCTCCGGTTTGGAGCCGGCTTCCAGACCGAGATTGAATTTCTTTCCATGGCTGATGATCTCCTCAACTACAGGCCGCATCTGATTGACCTTGATAGGATAGATGATGAAGTTTTCGCCTTTGTATTCATATTCTTTGGCTGCTTTCTCAAAGCAGTTGCTTGTCTTTTCGATGCGGTTATCCAGAATATCGGGAAAGCGCACCAGAACTGGTGCAGATACATCACGGAGAGACAGTTCTTCCATCAGTTCTTTCAGATCTACTTTTACGCTGTCTTTACGTGGTGTGACATAGACATGTCCTTTCTCATTGATACCAAAGTAGTTTACGCCCCATCCGTTGATGTTGTAAAGTTCTTCTGAATCTTCAATACGCCATTTTCTCATTTCATTAGATATTTAGTAGTTCGCGAAGGTTGTGGACAGAGTCCTTTATTTTTTCATAATTTTCTAAAAGCGTGACGTCAAAAATATAGTGCGCTGAACTGTAGAAGGGTTCCCGCTGTGCCAGTGATTCGGAGATAAACTGCCGGATTTCCTCCGGTGTCTTGTTTTTAAGCAGCGGGCGTTCGGTCTTGCCCATCCTAAGATGTTCGAAAAGCACTTCCGGAGTTGCCTTGAGATAAACAGTCTGCGCCTGACGGTTCATATATTCCATATTGTCGAAGAAACAAGGTGTTCCTCCGCCGGCGGAGATAATCACATCTTCAAATTCAGCCACTTCATGAAGCATTTTCTGTTCAATCTCACGAAAACCGTTTTCACCGTACTTTTCAAAAAGTTGGGCGATGGTCTGACGGTAACGTTCTTCGATATACCAGTCCAGATCATAGAACTGTATGCCGAGATCCTTGGCCAGAGCCTTGCCGACAGTGGTTTTTCCGGCTCCCATGTAACCGATGAGTATTATTCGTGTCATTATTTCTTTTTCGTATAGGTTCGTTTACGGGTCGTCTTTGCAGGTTTTTCGTCTTCTTCCTTGATGACAGCCATACATTCCTCCAGTGTCAGATCCTTGGCACGTTCGGCTTGAGCCTTTGGCAGACGGTAATTGTTGCCTTTGTAGGCCAGATAAGGGCCGTATCGTCCGTTCAGCACCTCCAGGTCAGGCATGTCGTCAAAGGTCTTGATGTGACGTTCTTCTTCAGCTTTCCTCTTCTCGAGTATGAGGTTGACGGCTTCTTCAAGCGTGATGGTCAGCGGGTCTGTTCCAGCTGGTATGGACACGTATTTTTTATGGTTCAGGATATACGGTCCGAAACGTCCGGCGCCGATGACTACCTTGTCGTTTTCAAATTCCCCGAGCGTACGGGGGAGTTTGAAAAGTTCCAGTGCCTCGTCGAGCGTGATGGTTTCAATACTTTGCTCCTTTTTTATCTGGGCGAATTTGGGCTTTTCGCTGTCATCGGCCGTACCTATTTGAACGACAGGGCCGAAGCGTCCGATCTTGACGGAGACGGTTTTTCCGGTCTTGGGATCGGTTCCCAAAATGCGTTCACCCACTTTATGATCCGTTTTTTCGTTCAGTGTCTTTTCTACGAGCGGTTCGAAGTCAGTATAGAAATCATGCATGACGTCTTTCCAAGGCGTTTTTCCTTCAGCGACATCATCAAATTTCTTTTCTACTTCTGCGGTAAAGTTGTAATCCATGATTTCAGGGAAGTATTGTAACAGGAAGTCATTGACAACCGTACCGATGTCGGTTGGATAGAGTTTGCCTCTTTCCGCACCGATGACCGATTGCTTGGTCTGCGAAATGATCTGATCGCCTTTGAGCGTCATGGTCAGAAGTTCCTTTTCTTCTCCCTGTTTGTCACCCTTTTCCACGTATTCACGTTGTTGTATGGTGCTGATGGTCGGCGCATAGGTAGACGGACGTCCGATGCCGAGTTCCTCCAGTTTCTTGACCAGACTGGCTTCATTGTATCTGGGCGGACGTTGGGTAAACCGTTGTCCGGCCTGAATTTCTTTGCGGATCAGCTTCTCACCGATGTTCATCGGGGGGAGCAGCTTGCTCTCCTGATCGTTTTCCCGCTCCTGTTCGTCATCGAAACTTTCATGGTAGACTTTCAGGAAACCGTCGAACTTGATGACTTCACCTACAGCAACGAAAGCCGCTTTTTGTCCGCTGATACTGATGGTGGCAGTGGTCTTTTCCAGTTCTGCATCAGCCATCTGGGATGCGATGGTACGCTTCCATATCAGATCATAAAGTTTGCACTCCTGTGAGGTGCCCTCTATTTCTGTCTGATCCATGTAAGTCGGACGGATGGCTTCGTGCGCTTCCTGTGCTCCCTTCGTCTTGGTGTGATACTGCCGTGTCTTGACATAGCGTTCATCGGTCATGCCTTTGATCACTTCCGTGCAGGCTTGCAGGCAGAGAGTAGACAGGTTGACAGAGTCCGTACGCATGTAGGTGATCTTTCCGGATTCATACAGTTTCTGTGCCACCATCATGGTTTGTGCTACAGTGAACCCAAGCTTGTGGGCGGCTTCCTGTTGGAGAGTAGATGTGGTAAATGGAGCTGCCGGAGAGCGTTTTTGAGGCTTTGTGGCAATATCCTCTATGGTGAATTCGGCTGTTTTGCAGCTTTCAAGGAAAGCCATCGCTTCTTCTTTGGTCTTGAAACGTTGGTTTAGTTCAGCCTTAATGTCATTATGTTGGTTCTCAAGGCTGAAGATAGCCGTGATCCGGTAATTTTCTTCTGTTTTAAACTGTTGGATTTCTCTTTCGCGCTCAACAATGAGTCTTACCGCAACACTCTGTACGCGGCCGGCTGACAAAGCCGGTTTGACCTTTTTCCAGAGTACGGGTGAAAGCTTGAAACCTACAATACGGTCGAGCACTCGTCTGGCTTGTTGGGCATTAACCAGATTAAGGTCAATCTGACGGGGATGTTTGATAGCGCTCAGAATGGCAGGTTTGGTGATTTCATGAAAAACGATACGCCGTGTGTGTTCCGGTTTTAAGCCCAGAACTTCATATAGATGCCATGAAATAGCTTCTCCTTCGCGGTCCTCATCGGATGCCAGCCATACGGTTTCTGCCTGTTGGGCCTGTGCTTTCAGTTCGCTGACCAGCTTGGCCTTTTCTGCCGGTATTTCATACTTGGGGGTGAAATCAGTTGTGTCTATGCTGAATTCTTTCTTTTTCAAGTCACGGATATGTCCGTAACTCGATAATACTTTATAATCTTCTCCCAAAAACTTTTCTATGGTTTTGGCTTTGGCGGGAGACTCCACAATCACCAGATTCTTTTGCATTTTTACTGCCTTTATAAATTTTGTGGCAAAAGTAGGAAAAAAAATAGATTACACCTTATATATAACAATTTTTTTGAAAAATGGGTAGATTTGTTCCGGTATGGCATCTGATGAGGGTATGAAACGGGGGTGTTCGATTGCTTGAGGTTGCCTGAATTTGTCATTTTGACAAAATGATAAATCAGATGGCTGTGAGTCGTGTTTTTACGGATTGGCTGGGGTAAGGGCGGTTTTTTAGAAATCTGAAGGCTTCTTTTGAGCGTTATTGCGCTTTATTATAGACTGCTATCTGCTTTTTTCTTGTTCGAATCTGGTGTTAAAACAGGGATTTGTGATGCTGTAATGAGGAAAAATAAGATCGGAAAGGTTGGTTTTGGATTTGTCTCCCTTGATTTTTTAATTGTCTCCTTGCATTTTCAGAAACGGAACGGAGGTTTTTATGAAATGAACGGAGGTGATTTTATACTCTTGAATGGCATAATTATGCAATAAAGCTTTGTTTTTTAAAGCTTTTGTTGCATAATTATGTATTATTGAAGGCTGGATGACGTGATTTGTATTCCTGTCTGGTTATGGAAAATGTTGATTCTGTAGACAAATGACAGGATGATAGGTTTTAGGCTTTCTTTTTGTTAGATCCGAACGGCCGGCTGAATCCGGAAAGGTGGATGCCAATACCGGGCTAAACGAAGTCTGTTGTAGTTGTCAGTCTGTTAAACACCCTGTAACAGCCTTTTAATACCGTTTCGGATAGAGTCTAAACCAAAGTCTTCGGGGCGTATTTCAGATAAGGGGATCCACAATAATTCTGCTGCGTCATCCATGGCCTGCTCTTTGCCGTATTCGGCGACCGTGCAACGGAAAAACTGGTCTATGGTGTGAACGGTGAAACCCGAGTAGAGGTAGGTATTGGGCAAGGAAAAAAGAAAATCGGTACGTATGACCGTAAGGCCGGTTTCTTCCTTGACTTCACGAACCACACCCTCTTCACTGCTTTCGAAGCAATCGGAAAAACCGCCCGGCAGATCTAAGGTGCCTTTTGCCGGTTCTTTGCCACGTCGGCAAACCAGCAGTTCTTGTCGCTCATTGATGATGACTGCAACAACAGCTGCGCTGGGATTGAAATAATAGACAAATCCGCAATCTTCGCATGACTTGGATTTCTCGTTGTGAACCACAAACCGGGGTGAACCGCATTTGGGGCAGAAGTGGAACTGAGCAAAGGGATGTTCGTGTGCCATGATGATACTTTACTTTTTATATCGTTTTTTTATTGCAAAACTACGAAATAATGTCGGAACAGAATCCGGACATGCCGTTCTTTTTGAAATGAAGAATATATTTTCAGGTCAATGACGGATGATAGGCTGAAAATGGTGAAGGCCTGACCGGCGGTAATGGTGACGTCCGGTTTTGACCAGACCGTTTAATTTCTGTTTTAATCTGTTTTAAAAAGCAAGTCAGATGGTATGAAAAACCGTTTTTTTTTGCTAGTTTTGTTTGAAGGATAGATTATGCTGGACATTAAAGGAAAAATACACGATCGCTATACTCTCGAATTCAAGGTAGGGTATTCACGCTACAGTTCATCGGCTGCAGTGAATGAGTTTATGATGGATACCTGGATATTTGTTCCTGATCCGCTTTACATCAATGCCAAGACATACTCCAAAAATAATTTCTATCGTGATTTCAGAGCCTTGACCAGGCTGATCACTCCTGTGTACACCTTGGAAGAGGTGGCGGAGCCGCGTGTGTTACCTTTGGCACGTCTTCATGAATGCTGTAGCAGATTGGCGGAAAATCCGAATGAGGAGAATGAGAAAGCGTATGAGCATCAGATCAAGATGTTTGCCAGTATTACCAGAAGCGCTCTCCGAAAGGCCGTCAATGAACTGTATGCCCTGTCGGATGCCAGCCTCTTCCGCAAAAGTCTGGATCAGGTGGTGGCGGATTTGAGACGGATATTGAAATCTTATCGTGAAATACCCGCCAGGACCGGCCTTGACCGTGTAGACTATGAACTGCGTTCGCGTTATAGCTTGGGAGAGGAATATCTTTGCCGTGTCATTGATATGCATCTGTTCCGGATATTGGAATATGCCCAAAGCCATTTCTTACCTGATTATCGTAACGTGGCAGAGTCTGCAATCAACTTTCTTGATGAAGAACTCGATTACCAGAGGCGGTGCAGGTTTCTTTTGCCCGAGGATGGAAAGCAGGAGATCAATCGGTCATTTCTGCACCGCACGGGGCAGTTGAAGAAATACATTGAAAGTGACTTGTATATATTGAGCGACAAGAAGAGTAACGTCTTTTTCTGGCAACAGGTCTTTTTCATGATAGCCGCCGGTTTGAGTATGGTGTTTGCAACCGTTATTTCCTTTTCCTTTCAGCAGACTTACGGCAATTTTACCCTTCCGTTGTTCATTGCGCTGGTGGTAAGCTATATGTTCAAGGACCGGATAAAGGATTTGATGCATTACTGGTTTGCCAATAAGCTGGGCAGTAAATTTTATGATTACAAGATGAAACTGGCCTTGCATGGTGATGCTGTCGGATGGGCCAAGGAAGGTTGTGATTTCGTCAATGAAGAAAAGTTGCCTTATGAAATCCGGGCCCAGCGCGGAAGAGTGTCGGAGCTGGAAGCCGGGTATTGTGCATTGCGTGAAACCGTACTCGTTTATCGTCGCCGGGTGTCGATTCTGGGCAAACAATTGCGGCGTTTGAGTCATTTCCCTTTGGAAGGGTTAAATGATATCATACGGATTAACCTGAGGGATTTTCTCAGGAGAATGGACAGTCCGCATGTGCCTGTCTATATTAATGAAGGTCAGGGCGATTTTCATATTCAGCAGGCTGAAAAAGTTTATTATCTGCATTTTGTCATACGTTATCGTTATCAGGGCAAGACCGGTTATAAACGGTTCAGGGTAGGATTGACCCGCCGTGGAATAATGGATCTGATGGAATGGTAGCCCGGATTTGTGACAGGTAATACATTGGTAATACAAGGTTGTTGCTATGATATGTAGTGGCAATTAATGTTTTATGTCGTTGCTGAATCTTTATGAAATCGAAAATGGAATGAAATAAACCAAGTCTACTTTTGCATCGAAATCAAAAGTAGGATACATGAATAAATCGTTAAGGAAACGTTGCAAGACAGGTTTGTTTTTTTTGATGGCAGGTACCATCGGCGTTCAGGCCGGAGATATTAAAGGTGTCGTGTTCGACAAGGAACTGAACGAACCGTTGATGGGTGCTTCTGTAAGAATCCTGGGTACACATTTAGGGACAACGGCTGATTTGAATGGTCAATTCAAATTGCAGGGATTGAAAAAGGGAACCTATACGATAGAAGTTTCTTATGTTTCTTTTTTTCCTCAGAAAATGACGTTGGAAGTGCCGGCAAAGGGTGAGGTGGTCGTGACGGTCAATATGTTGCAGGACGATAATATGCTGGATGAAGTGACGGTGACCGCACGGAAAAATCTTGAATTGGAGCTGGCCTTGCTGGCCGAAAGGCAAAATGCCGTATTGTCCATTGAAAATCTGGGTGCCAGTGAAATGTCGGTCAAGGGTATTTCAAACGTGCAGGAAGGTGTGAAGAAACTGACCGGTATATCTATTGCAGAGGCCGGGCAGCTTATCGTTCGCGGTCTTGGCGACCGTTATAGCACAACGACATTGAACGGGTTGCCTATTGCTTCGCCTAATCCGGACAACAAACTGATTCCTTTGGATATATTCCCGTCTTCAGCTGTGCAGAATATCACGGTGAGCAAGGTGTATGAAGCCGGTACGTTTGCGGATTATTCCGGTGCTCATGTTGATATCAGTACAAAGGAAGGAGGCACAAAAGACTTTTTCAATGTGTCGTTTGGTACGGGTGGAAAGGTAGGGACGCTTTTCGGCGATTTCTATCAGATGGACCGGGCAAACACGATGTTCAGAGCTCCTTCAATGGATCAGACGGCTTTGGATATTCCCTATGCGCAGTTTGCCGATTATAGCAGAAATCACGATATTTTTCCGACCACGTTTGAAGTGGGCCGCTCTACAGCCATACCGGATCTGAACGGTAGTTTTGGTTTTGGCCGTACATTTGATGTCGGAAGCAACCAAATGGATGTATTGGCTACTTTTGGAATTGACACGGACAATAAAAAGATAGACGGGGCTTATGTGCGTACGTTTGAGGCCAGTGGAAACGAAATGAGCCGTTTTGATTATGACTCATATACGAAGACACTCCAGATGGCCGGTCTTCTGAATGTAGGTTACCAGTTCCGTAAATCGGACAGGATAGGCCTTTCTGCCTTTTATGCGCGGAATGCCGTTGATTCATACATGTTGCGTGATGGTTATGATGAGGAAGATAATGTCCTGACCGGCAGTAACCAGAACAGCCATATTTATATGCTGCAGAACTACCAGTTGTCCGGACATCATGAAATGGGAAAGTGGGATGTCAATTGGAACGGGTCATACAGCCTGACATCCAGTGATGAGCCGGATCGCCGTCAGGTGATGTTTGTGCAGAAGTCAGATGGTACGATGGGCTTGTTCAATTTGAATGCACAGGGAACGATGCGTTATTATGGTGCCCTTGATGAAGACGAGTGGGTGGCCGATATGAACACCCAATATCGTTTCGGGGAAGCAAACAAAGTACGTTTCGGTGTGGCCATGAAAGATAAATCCAGAGATTTTACCAGTACTAAATTTTACTATAATGTAGATAATCTGGATATGGCCGTTGATGATCCTATGCATACGGATGGTTATCTGAATTATGCCAATGTACAGAATGGGACAATCGAGATCACACGTAACAGTCAGAAACGTGACGGATATACCGCCGGTAGCCGTATCCTTGCCGGATTTGTGGAGGCCGACTATTATCCTGTTGAGTCATTCCTGATCAATCTGGGACTTCGTGTGGAGAACAGCCGTCAATGGGTTGATTATTTTGATGATGGAGGACAGCCTTATCGCAGAAATCTGGATACGGACGATCTGTTCCCTGCTTTGAATATGAAGTATACGCTGAATAAAAAGAACAGTCTTCGTCTTTCGGCATCACGTACGGTAACAAGACCTTCATTTGTGGAAATGGCGCCTTTCCTTTATCAGGAGTCTTACGGCGGAACACAAGTCAGGGGTAATGCAGATTTGCAAAACGGTTATAACTATAACGTAGACTTAAGATATGAGTTTTTCCGTCCGTCTTCTGCAGACATGGTGGCCGTTACGGCTTATTACAAATACCTGGAGAGTCCGATTGAACGGACACAGACCACGGCCGGAGGTGCCATGATGCATTCTTTCCAGAATGCTTCAGACGGTTTGGCAGCCGGAGTGGAACTAGAAGCGCGTAAGGAAGTGATCAAGTCTTTGCGGGTTGGAGTCAATGCGTCGTTCATGTATACTAATGTGGAACTGCCGGAAGGTGGAGTCTATACTAATTCGGAACGTCCGTTGCAAGGAGCTTCTCCTTATCTGGTCAACGCGGATCTTACCTATGCACCGCAGTTCGGTGAAGGAAAACAGTTGTCTTTGGCTTTACTTTATAATTTACAGGGAGAACGCATACAGGCTGTTGGTATACAGGGTATAGGCGATGTCAAACAACAGGCTTTGCATACACTTGACTTCAATGCCAACATGCGCTTTAATACTCATTGGAGCGTTAAGTTCCAGGTCAAAAACCTGCTTGATTCTGATGTCATATTCCGGCAGGAGATTCCGCAACGCGGTATTACAGAGGAAGTGGAACGCTTCAAGGAAGGCGTTGGTGTGAGCTTGGGAGTGACTTATGCATTGTAAACAGCGAAATCAATTCAAATAAGTTAAACATATTCAAAAAAAAGAAAAAATGAAAGCAAATTTTTTAAAATCAACAACATGGGCTATGGCCGTGTGTGCAGCAATGGTAGCATTTACTTCATGCAGTGATGACAATGGTAATGATACCGGAACGAATCCCGGCGGAAACGGACTGGATACCGAAACAAATGTCCTGGGAGGCAATGTGACATCCGATCTGACTCTGGAAGCTGGAAAATCCTATACCTTGAGTGGTGCTCTTCAGGTCAAGGCACCGGCAACCCTGACTATACCCGAAGGAGTGACCATCACGGCCGACAATGACGGACAGGTGGATTACATCCTGATTGAAAAGGGAGCTAAGATTAATGCTCAGGGAACAGCACAGAAGCCGATCGTGATGACAGCTGAAGTTAAGAAAGACGGTGCATGGGGTGGATTGCACATCTGCGGTGACGCACCGACCAATGTGGGTACAGGTTATTCTGAAATCGGTAATGCGGTATATGGCGGAAACAATGCCAGTGACAATTCCGGTGTCTTGAAATACGTGCGTCTGGAATATACCGGCTTCGCTTTCGATGAAGAACATGAGTCAAATGGTATTTCTTTCTATGGCGTAGGTAATGGCACGCAGGTATCTTATGTGCAGGCTTATTGCGGAGCTGATGACGGTCTGGAGTTTTTCGGTGGAACAGTCAATATCGACCATTGTGTGGTTGTAGACTGTACGGATGATTCTTACGACTGGACAGAAGGCTGGAGCGGTACGGGACGTTATCTTGTCGCTTATCAGGATGCCGGTTCTTCTGTAGGTATGCAGTGTGATTGCCTGATTGAGGCTGATAACAACGGAGATAACTTTGATGCTACGCCAGTGTCTCATCCGGTATTGAGCAATTTGACATTGGTCGGCAACAACAGTACGGAAAACACGAGAGGTGTGCGTCTGCGTGCCGGCACTCAGGTAGAGTTGACCAATGCCCAGATTACAGGTAAATCCAAGGCTCTTACAGTGGAGACCGCTCAGACAGAAAATGCCTTGAAGAATGGAACTTCCAAGATTCAGAATGTGGCCATCTCCGGTGAACTTGTTTCTGAGAATGCGATATATACGAATGATCTGTTTACAGCGTCAGGCAACTTGGCCAATCAGACATTTAACTTTACAGATGGATTTGTTGGTATGACCGATGGCCGTGGAGCTGTGGAAGCATCCAATATGTGGATGTCCGGTTGGACCAGATAAAAACAGGCTATAAGAAGAGAAATAATCCCTTCTTGTGTATATAGTGACTCCTTTCATGCACGGTGGTGTATGAAAGGAGTTTTTTTGAAAAATATGGTCGGAAAAGTTGCGATTTGATTTTTTATTTTTTTTCTTTGTAAAAATCAAGTTATTCACATAAATCTTATGCTTATGAAACGAACGGCGTTTTGGTATTCCATTCTGGGATGTTTGTCAATGATCATCATGATGACATCATGTAAGAAAAGTTCTGATTATGCCCGTGTGATCCCAGCAGATGCCGAAGTCGTCTGTCGGGTGCAGGCTGCTCAGTTATTGGACAAGTGTGGAATTGATAATGGTAAATTCCTGAAAGAAAAACTGCTGTCTGTCATCAACAAACAGGCAACTCCTGAACTTTCGGAAAAACTGGCCGTGATTGTGGAAGATCCCGCCAAGTCAGGTCTGGACTTTAAGTCACCGGTTTATCTGGCTGTGGGTGGAGAAGTCATGGGTACCGGCGCTATGGTGGTAGCACGGGTCAATGATCAGGATGCTTTGACGGAACTGCTTCAAACAATAGCAACCGATGCTTCCGAAAAGGTTATGACGGAAGGCAATCTGACTTGTCTTTCTTTGGATGGCCTGTTGATGGCCAGTGATGGTACAACGCTTGTAATGATGGAACGGGCCGGTGCCGGAGCTGATGCCATGGATAAAGTCAAGAGTATTATGAATGCGGAATCCGAAAAGAGTATTCTTGATGATGAAGGTTTTAAGAAGATGAACGCTTGCAAGGGTGACATGCAGCTTCTTGGAAATGCCGGATATATGGAGGAATTGCTGAAGGACGAAATGCAAATGCTGACTTCTGTGTATCCGTCAGGTATTGACGCCAAAGATATGGCCGGACTGGTTGATGTGAACTTTGCCAACGGAGAAATAGCCTTAAGTATGGAAGTGGTAGCCAAGACGGATGAAGCCCGTCAGTATCTGGAATCAGTTAACCAATTGGCTGGAAAAATAGGCAATTCCTATTTTTCACGGATTCCGGAGAAATCACTTTTTGTGATGGCCTTGAACGTGAAAGGGGAAAAGTTTTGGGAACAGTTAAAGGCAACAGGCAGTATGGATGTCATGCCGGATGAGGCAAAGGCCATTCTGGAAAAGGCTCTGACCAACCTGGATGGTGATGTCGTGATGGCCATGCAGGCTGATCCGATGATGCTGGCTATGAATCCGGGCGAGGCCACAGTGACCGTTTATGCCAAGGTAAAGGACGGTTCAAAGGTTGAACAGATGATGACCGATATGGGTATGGGAGATCTGACAAAGAATGCAGACGGAATTTACGCCTTGCCAGTTCAGCAGGGTATGGTGAAGTACCTTTACCTGAAAGTGGACGGTAACGACATGCTGATGAGTAACAAGATAGATATGGTCCGTAATGAAAAGGTAGCTGATCCGGTTGATGCGGATATGTTCAAGGGTAAAAGCGTAGCTTTTGTATTGAATGTAAAACCGATTACGGAAAATCCGGCTGTAGAGGCTATGGCCAAGGCGGCCGGCGCGAGACCGACAGTGTGGACTCTGGCCAGTCAGTTCGACAGAATGGAAATATTCAGCAAGGAAAGTACAAAGGCCGAATGTCATATCTATCTGAAGGATAAGAAACAGAATGCTTTGGCTTTCTTTGTAAACATCGGATTGCAGTTAAGCGATGAAATGATATAAAATGAAAAATTTAGTTTGGAAGGTATTAGGACATAACATTAGCGGCTTGCAGCTGCTGGGCTTCTTTGGAGCCAATTTGGTTGGAATGATGATTATCCTGATAGGCATACAGTTCTATCAGGATATCATTCCTGTTTTTACGGCGAATGACAGTTTTATGAAAAACAATTATGCCGTCATAGCTAAAAAGATCAAGTCTTCGGCCGGTAATCCCGATAAGGCCGTATCGTTTTCGTCTGATGAGATCGCTGATCTGGAAAAACAGACTTTTGTCCGTAAGGTAGGAGCTTTTACTCCTTCTCTTTTTTCTGTTTATGCGTCATTAGGTGTCGGTAACGGACCGGGCATGGGTACGGAAATGTTTCTGGAGGCTGTACCTGACCGATTCGTGGATTATTCTTCTTCGAACTGGACTTTTAAGGAAGGCGATCAGGAAATACCGATAATCCTGCCGCGTAACTATTTGAATCTGTATAATTTCGGATATGCCCAAAGTCGAGGATTACCTAAGATATCCGAGGGGATGACGTCCATAGTCAGTTTGTCATTTGTCTTTAGCGGGCCGACCGGCAAATTGCAGATGAAAGGGCGAATTGCCGGTTTTTCCAACCGTTTGAATACGATACTGGTTCCTCAGAAATTTATGGATTGGGCCAATTCGCGTCTGGCTACAGGGCAGGAACCGGCGATTACCCGTCTGATTGTGGAGACCGGTCAACCCGATCAGTTTGAAGACTATGTGGTCCGGAACGGATTTGAACAGGAAAAGGATAACAGTGAATCTGCCCGGGTAGCGTATTTCCTGCGTATTGCTATCGGTGTTGTGATAGCCATAGGTATTGTAGTCAGTGGCTTGTCTCTGTATATCCTGTTGCTGGGGATTTATCTGATTTTGCAGAAACAGGTAGAGAAAATAGATAATCTTTTTCTGTTGGGTTATTCCGTGCGTGGAGTGTCCTGGCCGTATTTTCTGTTGGCCGGAAGCATTAATCTGACAGTCTGGATGGTGGCAGTCGGTGGTGTGTGGATGGCCAGAGGGGTTTATTTGCCGGTGTTGTCCAATATATACACTTCTCTTCCGGAAGGCAGTATGATGATGACCATATCAATTGGTTTTGCCCTTTTTGTCTTGATTATGGCAGTCGATGTGATAGCAGTTCGTCTCAGATTACATGGCATCTGGTTTAAGCATCGTAACAGTCATGCGAAAGTATAAAAAATCTTAAAAACAGGATGCATAATTCTTGATTAGTGGAAAAAGGCGTATTTTTGCAAAATTCCATTGGGGTTGACATGGATTTGACAGCAGGATGGAATGGTATGTAAGCACGCAGAGGGTCGGTTATTTCCTCTATAATCTCAGTGACCAAAAATTTATCTGGCGAAAATAACTACGCTCTCGCTGCGTAATCGAAGTATAGTAGATTACCTTAATTTCGGCACAAGGTGCTGAAACGGGACATCACTCAGAAACTGTCGCTCCGAAGTATTCTGATCCAGTGGTGCAGCTAAATCGGAGATAGTTTGCAGCGGCCTTGCGTTGTAAATGAAATTCTAAGAGGATAAGGCATAAGTGGGTGGCCCGGGTCTTGCTTGTGCACGAAAATCGAAGGCCGGGATAAGCGTGTAGAAAGCGTATGGTTTCCCTGTTTGGACGAGGGTTCGATTCCCTCCAGCTCCACTCCACGAAGTCAAACACGGATGCAGGTATCATGAATAAGAATGCCTGCATCCGTGTTTTTTATGTTTCAGAATTGTTCTTATCCGGCCTTGTTGATCCGGATATGGCAGGGATTTGTAAGTTCTGTTTTCCAGGACTTTAGATAATCGAACCACTCTTTGCTGCTCTTAAAGCCTTTTTCTTCTCTTCCGGCACAGATACTGACATGATAGCATATCCGGTCAGCGGAATCTGTTTGAAGCAGAAAGAGGTAGTTGATGTCGTCTTCCCGACAGCTCTTCTGATATACTGGATCGACAAACAGTCCCAGTCCGGCTGTTTCTATCCATGTGGTATCTGATTTGTCCGGTATGTTGGAACCCCAGCTTCCGGCAAGTCCGTCGGCTGTGATGAATCCTACGTTCTGGTTTTCCAGTTTTTGTACACCGGTGCAGAACACCTCCTCTGGGGTGGTTCCGGTGATGTCGATATTTACCTCTATATCGCGGTGTCCGGCATATAGGATGTAGCGTTGGGTCATTTGAAGCTGTTTGCCGTGGTAACGCCAGTTGCAGTCTTCCATTTCCACAATTGTTCTTACGGGGCCGTCTGCTATGACAGTCTGTTTACGCCAGTCTGTAGTGTCGATATAGCATGGAGAGCCTTGGTCGTAACCGCGGAATGATCCGGCGCCTACAGATTGACCGGCCCATAAGATGTCGCAGCCGTATCCTTCATCCAGCTGTGTGCGTGTGGTGTAGAATCCCGTATGGTCCAGTTCGAGTTGAGGCTTGGTCTTTCCATAAATGTCGATGCTTTGCCGGTTGTCCATATAGATTCTGAATCCGGCCAGTTCGCTTTCAAAAACGGCTCCATGTCCGTAAATGCTGTTATACATGTCCAGCAAGTTGGCATCTCCGGGATAGGTCACGGATTTGATTTCAGGATGTTTGCCTTTCTGGTCGTGCAATTTAAGGTAAGCCCTTACTTTACGTGGATAGGACTTTGATTCTGCCGTTTCAGATAGTGCGATTCGGAATGTGGCAGTCTGTTCTTTCGCCATATCAGTGACGAAAACCAGTTCATCGGCTTTCCTGTCACCATCGAGATCATCCAGTTGGGATGCGATTTCTGTGCCGTTGCCAAGAACCTGTGCAGAAGTAAAATGCCGGTTCGGAAAATACTTTTCCAGAGGAATGACGACGGGTACGGCCTTTCGTGCTGTTGATAGTGGATTCTTTATCGAGACAGTCAAGGCAAAATCCTCGGCAACTGACCGGTTGCTGAAACAAAGGAAGCAGGCCAGAAGGCCTGCTGTGATATAATGGTTGGATGTTATTTTCATGTGATGGCTTTTTGTTTATTCTACGGCTTCTCCTTTGCCGTCTTCAGTCAGATAGAAAAGCGGTGAAGGATTGGTTTGTTTGACGGAATAGTAATGCAGGCCGCTGTCGTTTGTACGAGGATACCAGGTTTTGAGCAAGCGGATCATTTCGGCGCCGGCCCACAGTACCGGCCCATAACCATGAGCTGCCTGATAGTTGGCCGGACGGTAATAATAGAATGCCGGATCAAATCCCATACCTGTACCTACACACGTGCCGTCTACTTGTCCGCCGCTCATGATTTTGGTAGAGATGGCATGCCAGCCCAATTGGGCTACGGGACCATAGGTGATTCCTTCGATCCATCCCTTGTTAATGGCATGGGCTATACAGTAAACATAAATGGCTGTAGCTGATGTTTCCAGATAAGAATCGTTCCTGTCGATGAGCTGGTGCCAAAAGCCTTCCGAGCTTTGGTAGGACGTAAGTCCTTTGATGTGTTTGCGCAACTGTTCCAGGAAGAACGGTCTGTCGGGATGGTTTTCAGGCAGTGCATCCAGAATTTCGCAGTTGGTCAGGATAGCCCATCCGTTGGCGCGTGCCCAATGGTAAGTCGGTTGTTGCTGCAAGCCTTCAACGTAGCCATGCCGGTAAAGGTTCTTTTCCGGGACATACATTCTTTGGATAAACTGACGGCCGATTTTTGCTCCTTCATTGAAGTATTTTGAGGCTTCATCCTTCTTGTAGATTCCTCTGTATATAATGGATGGTATTCCCATGAACATATCGTCAAGCCATAGTGTGTTGTGCTGTGGACGGTGACGGGCAAATGTGCCGTCCGGCAGACGGTATTGTCCGTGTTCGATAAACTGGAAATAATTCTCGATCAGTTCCTCAAGTTCTAATGAAGGATCGGATGTCATGGCTTTCATCATGGCGCAACACATGGCTCCAGCATCATCAAGTGCACGCGGATGGAGTATTTGTTCCATTTGAGCGTCCGTTTCCTTGTTTTTCTCATATAGTTTGCGGAATCCGGGAGCTACTTTGGCCAGGAATTTGAAGCGGTTGATGACATAGTCTTTGTAACGGGAGTCGCCTGTAGCTTCTGCGGCATCCAGCAATGCCTGATAAGTCACTCCCCATTCGTAGCTGCCTATGCGGAAAGCACCTCTTTCCAGAACGGCACCATGCGGAAGATTCTTGTAACTGGTAATTTCTTTACCATCCTTGTCAAGAACCCGGTAAGGTGTCTGTTTCTCGATATAATTGAATACTTTATCTATATCTGCTTTGACTTGTTCAACGGTCAGTTCACCATAAGGAACTTTGTAGTCTGGTTTGAGCAGATGGAGAGGAGTTGTCATGTCATTGATTTCCGGATTGGAATTTTGTGCCACAATGGTGGATGGGAGATGGAATGTCAATCCCAATAGAATCAGCCCCATCATCGAATGTGTCTTAATCTGTTTCATGGTTTTAAAAATAGGTTAAATGAAATTTAATTATGACAAAGATACGGATAATTCCACCAAAGAGGGTAGAATTTGTGGGGTAAAATTGGATAATTCATAAAATATATTCAATTTTGTAGAATATAAGTCTAAAAGTATGAAGAGCTTAATTACGATAATTTTAGCCGGTCTGACCTTTTTGCCGGTATTTGGTGGAAAACGGTCTGACCAGTCACGAATATTACGATGGGTCGGTGAACGTCCGGTTGCAGACAAACCGGTAAGCTTTGGTATTCCTTTTTCGAAAGGTGAGTTGAAATCCCGCGGACAGATACAGTTGAAAGATTCTACTGGACAAATCATTCCTTCTGATTACTGGCCATTGGCATATTGGCCGGATGGTTCTGTCAAGTGGGCCGGGGTAGCTGCTGTTGTTCCGGCAGGGGCTGCAGTGTCGTTTGAGACAGCTGAAGGACGGGCCATACAGAAACGGGATTTGAAAACAGCCATTCATATTACAGAGTTGCCTACTTATTATTGTGTCAATACAGGTAAGGTTGCTGCTTACGTACCCAAGCAGGGGCAGTATATTCTGGATAGTCTTTCCGTATCAGGGCGCCGTGTATGCGGTGGGGCTGCATTACACTGTACGACACAGGACAAACCTTATGCCGAAGGATTGGAAAATTTACATTTTGAGAATTATCGGAGTAAGGTGAATAAGGTGGTCGTGGAACGTGTCGGTAATGTCCGGGCACTTCTGCGTTTGGAAGGCTGCTATCAGCAGGCTTCAGGGCGTGAGTGGCTGCCTTTCGTCGTTCGTTTGTATTTTTATGCCGGCAGTGAACAGATCCGGATGGTGCATTCTTTTGTATTTGATGGCGATATGAATACTGATTTTATCCGCAGTTTGGGTGTACGTTTTGAAGTACCGATGCGGGAAGCTCTGTATAATCGTCATATTGCTTTTGCCACAGCCGGAGGTGGTGTATGGGCCGAACCGGTACAGCCTCTTTCCGGTCGCCGTATTCTGACATTGGATGGTGATAAAACCTGGCAGGAACGGCAGATGCGTGGCGAGCGTATTCCGCGTTATGAAAAATTTGATGCCAAGAACCGTCATCTGCTTGATAATTGGGCGTCGTGGAACGGATTCCGTTTGAGTCAGGATTCACCTGATGCCTTTTCAATACGCAAGCGGACTCATGCGGACCGTCCGTGGATTGGAACTTTTTCAGGGACACGTGCTCCTGGATATGCTTTTGTCGGTGATGTCAGTGGCGGGCTTGGTGTTCATCTGAAAGATTTCTGGCAGTCTTATCCCACTGGTTTACAGGTGGACAGTGCCTGTGCGTCTGTAGCTTACCTGACGGTCTGGTTCTGGAGCCCGGACAGTGAACCGATGGATCTGAGACATTATGATGGTGTGGCACATGATCTGGAGGCCAGTTATGAAGATGTTCAGGAGGGAATGAGTACTCCTTATGGCGTTGCCCGTACTCATGTATTGACGCTTGTTCCCGAAAAAGCTTATGGAGGAAAAGAGCATACGGCTCTTCTGGCCGCTCAGTTGTCAGAAGATGCTCCTTTGGTCTGTACACCGGAATATCTTCATGCCAAACATGCTTTTGGAATATGGAGCTTGCCTGACCGCAGTAATGCACGGCGTGCCAAGGTAGAAAAACGTTTGGATGATTATCTGGATTTTTATCTGAAAGCAGTTGACCAGCATAAATGGTATGGTTTTTGGAATTATGGTGACTTTATGCATACGTATGATGGTGTGCGTCATGAATGGAAGTATGATGTCGGCGGTTATGCATGGGACAATACGGAATTGGCCTCCAATATGTGGCTGTGGTACAGTTTCCTCCGGACCGGACGTGCCGATATCTGGCGTCTGGCAGAAGCCATGACCCGTCACACGGCAGAATGTGATGTCTATCATCTCGGACCTTATGCCGGATTAGGTTCCCGTCATAATGTCAGCCATTGGGGATGCGGAGCCAAGGAAGCACGTATCAGTCAGGCCGCATGGAACCGTTTTTATTATTATCTGACTACGGATGAACGTTGTGGCGACCTGATGACAGAAGTGAAAGATGCAGAGCAGAAACTCTATACGATAGATCCCATGAGACTGGCACTTCCGCGCAGTCAATATCCATGTACGGCACCTGCCCGGTTAAGGGTTGGTCCGGACTGGCTCGCCTATGCCGGAAACTGGATGACAGAATGGGAACGTACGCGTGACAAACGTTATCGGGACAAGATTATTACGGGAATGAAAACGATTGCAGCTCTGCCTAACGGCCTGTTTTGCGGTCCCGGCGTATTGGGATTTGATCCGGCAACGGGTGAAGTCAGTTATGAGGGTGATCCGTCTGTTCAGAATACGAATCATTTGATGACGATTATGGGTGGTTTTCAGGTGATGAATGAGTTGATGGAAATGGTTAATGTACCGGCCTGGAATAAGGCTTGGCTTCAGCATGCGGCAGAATACCGAGAGAAAGCCCATACCATTACGCACAACCGTTTTCCCGTTACCCGTCTGAAAGCCTATGCGGCTTATAAGACCGGTCGGAAAGACTGGGCAGCCGAGGCTTGGGAAGAATTGTGGAATGGTACAGGTCAAACGGAAATTCCTTTTGAGGTACGTGAAGTGCAAGTGCCGGAAGTGCCGGCGCCTGTCATCGAAAATCCGAAGATGGCCACCAATGATGCCGCTACGTGGAGTCTGGCTGCCATCTATATGCAGGAAGTCATACCGCAGGAATAGGTCATATACCAAAAAAGAGATTTAACATTTGATGTTAAATCTCTTTTTTAATGGTGCGCCTGATAGGACTCGAACCTACACGCCGCAAAGCACCAGATCCTAAGTCTGGCGTGTCTACCAATTTCACCACAGGCGCAGGATTACGGCCGCAAAGGTATATCTTTTTTTCTGATATGCCAAATTATTGATTGAGAAATTTTCTTGCCGTTTCTATTAGTGTATCCTTTTTCTTGGCTACATCCGTGGAATCCAGGGAGATACTGATGTCGGGTTCAATGCCGAACTCGATGTGGTTCATTTGGGCATCGTACATTGGGCATGCGGAAAAGCGGATGCTCCATCCGTTGGGCAATTCTGAGGAGAAGGGCAGGCCGGAACCTCCTCCGGTGCGATCTCCCATGATGGTTACCAATGGGCATTCTTTCATGTCTCTGACGAAAGTGTTGGTCGAACTGTAGCATGAGCGGTTCGTGATCACAACCGCTTTCTTTTGCCACCGGATTCCGTTGGACGGTTCGATATATTCTGCTTCAGGGGTGGAAAAATCACTGTGTCCCGGTCCCGTCTTATGGGCGATGTAACCGACCAGACGGGTTTCGTTGGTGAAGCGTGAAGCGAGCCGTTCGGCATAAGTCAGTGTACCGCCCGAATTGTTCCTGACATCTACAATCAGACCGTTGCATAAGCTCATATAGTTCATGACTTCATCCAGATTACCGTCGCCGATGGCGCTGCTGAAACTTTCATAGTAAATATAGCCTATGTTGTCGTCCAGAATCTTGTATTTGATGCCGGAGGCAATACGGTAGTCCGTACCCAGATAAAGACGATGGATTTCTTCATTGAAATTGGTCGGATAGTCTTCATGCCAGCTCCAATAACGTCCGACATCTGCCGCACTGTACAAATTGACATGGCCGTCACGAAGCTCTGCCAACATTTCGCACAGAACTTCAAATAACTGACTGGAAGTCATGGAGGAACTGATCCGGGGTCTGTAACGGCCGTACACTTCGTTCCAGTCCAGTCCGTATGCTTCAGCCTTGTAGTCCAGAAAACAGTATTGCCGGTCGATAATCTGCCATAGCGCTTCAAAATTGTTTTCTGGTGTATCGTCGGGCTGTTCCTCCTTGATGCATGATGTGAACAGGAAGGAAGTCAGACAGTAAATCAGAATGGAGTATAAATATCGCATGTCTAGAGAATGAATGTTCGGTGAGCTTGTTCTTTACGCTTGATGAAAGTAAAATGCTTGACATATCCTATCATGAACGAGTGGTTCCAGGTATGGGCCTTTATTCCGTTGACTTTGCTTTGCCATATATCGCAGAGATAGCCGGCACGGAAAGTCAAGCCTTTGATCGGGAAATCAATAGTCAGGAAATGCCTCATGGAAGGACTGTTTCCCGGATAAGTCAGGCAGACATTGTGGTCATAGTTGCCTAACGACATTTCATAATAGGATTGTCCGTATTGGGGAGAAAACATACCTCCCAGAAGGGGAAGTGTGATCTGGTAGCGGGCGGTAAACGGTTGTTTCCGGATCCGGAAAGGATAAATGGCCATGGCCGATGCAGCCATGTAGAGCTGGGCACGGGCTTGAACCGGATTATTCGAATTCCTGAGGTTATAAAGAGCACCCAGTCCGGCATGGATATCTCCACCGGCCATGATCCGCAATCCGTTAAGCCATTTCCAGTTGTAGTGCCAGCCTATGGCATAATTGAGCATGCCGCCTATTTCATTTCCGGTGTTGGCTCTGTTTTCAGCATAAGCTAAATACCCGTTGAACATCGTTTGTACACTGATTTTTCCGTCAAGCCAGTGTGTAGGGCGTAAAGTCTCCCTCAGGAAAGACAAATGAGGGCCTTTGTATGTGACGGGTGACAGATAGGTATCATACAGGTTGCTCAAACCGGCTCCGAACAGTACGGAGTGGGTCGTATGCCGGTTGGAGGGAGTATCGGTCAGGATACTGTCTTGAGCCCGTAAGCCGGTTAAGGCAAGCGGGCTGATCAGACAGATAATGATGAGAGACAGGATTTTTTGCATAATGGCTTATTCATCTTCTCCGAAAAGATCCATCTGTCTTTCCGGGGCATGAGGGAAATCACCTTCTGTTTCACTGGCTTTTCCGGATTCGTTTGCATCCTCTTCCTGGCTGTTTTCTGTTTCCTCCGTGATTTCAGGTTCCGGTTGTCTGATGGGTTCCAGTTCTGTGATTTCGGCCACTTCGTACGTGGTCAGCCTTTTGCCTTTGGCCTTGAAGCTTTTTAAGCCGATATAGCTTTCCGCATCCACTTCCAGCGGATCACGGAATCTGTCGTTTCCGCCAAATGTGATCTGCAGTCTGGGATAGACCTCATCGGTCAGCAGGATGAGCTGGCTGTTCTTGTTTTCGCCGGTGAAACTTTGAGGCTTGTTGCTGGCTTCAAACATAAAGCGTTTGACGTAGGGATAGTTTTGCTGATCGGCGTCAAACAATACGGCACACCATACTTTTTCCGGAGAGAATTTCTCTATGCGCAGGATTTCCTGTTCGTAGTGATTGTTGATATCGAAATTGGTCGTATAGAATTCATTGGATTTCAGTATGACCAGAATCAGGTCTTCACTATGGAATTCGCCCAGGTATTCACCACGTTCGTCATAATTCAGACGGTTGACGTCATGGTCGAACCATACTTTCCGGCCACCTAATGTGGAACCGCCTTTGGCGCGCAGTCCGATCCTGAAAATTTCAGCTTTCGTCAGCAGATTACCCCGGCTGTTTCTGCCTTTGATGCTGATGTCGCTGAAATCCTTGTCGAAAAATACTTTTTTCAGTCGGAGCTGAGGCTTGAGGGTCACTTTGATCACTTCGGCTTCTCCATTGGGATTGGCTGTGAAATAAATGACTTTCGATCCAGGTGTTCCTTGGGTGAGGTCATATTCACGGTCGCGCACCATAGAGGTGACATTAAAGCGCTTGATATAGTAGAATCCGTTTTTACCGTCGCGGTATACCGCGTTATAGATCGTACGCTTGTCATTTCTCTTGAAAATATCGACATGTATGATTTCCGGTTTGCGCTTTTCGGCCTTGCATTTCTCGTTTTCCCCTACGAATACCTTGTCACTGATGCGGATCACTTTGTAGGTTCCGTCACGGTAGAACAGGATGACGTCATCAATGTCGGAACAGTTGGCCACGAATTCATCCTTCTTCAATGAAGTACCGATGAAGCCTTCCTCGCGGTTGATATACAGCTTTTCGTTGGCTTCCACCACCTTGGTTGCTTCTATGGTGTCGAAGTTGCGAAGCTCCGTTCGGCGGGGATGATCCTCACCATATTTGGCTTTCAGCATGCGGAACCAGTTACTGGTCACTTCCACCATGTTGTTCAGATCGTGTTCAATGCGGGCTATTTCGTCCTTCATCCGCGCGATGGCTTCATTGGCCTTGTCCTTGTTGAATTTCAGAATGCGGGCCATCTTGATCTCCATCAGTTTCAGAATATCATCCTTGGTTACTTCGCGGATCATTTGGGGATAATAAGGCGTCAGGCGTGAATCAATGTGTGCACAGGCTGCATCCATATCCTTGGCCTGTTCGAAAGGCTTGTCCTTGTAGATGCGTTCTTCGATGAAGATGCGTTCCAGTGATGCAAAGTGAAGGCTTTCTTCAAGCTCTCCTTTCCGGATAAGCAATTCCTGCCGGATAAGCGCCATGGTATGGTCAACAGAACGTTTAAGTACCTCGCTTACAGTAAGGAAGCAGGGCTTCTTGTCGTCGATGACGCAGCAGTTCGGTGAGATGCTGACTTCACAGTCCGTAAAGGCATACAGGGCATCCAAAGCCTTGTCGGAGCTGACACCCGGTGTCAGATGGACAAGGATTTCCACCTCGGCAGCCGTATTGTCTTCTACTTTTCTTACCTTGATTTTTCCCTTTTCAATGGCTTTCAGGATAGAATCAATCAAGGTTGTGGTCGTCTTTCCATAAGGTATTTCCTTGATGGCCAGCGTCTTGTTGTCTATTTTGGTAATTTTGGCTCTTACCTTTACCACGCCGCCTCGCTGTCCGTCGTTGTATCGGCTAACGTCGATGCTGCCGCCGGTAAGGAAGTCGGGATAGATCTGGAACGGTTCATGATGCAGATAATGGACAGCCGCATCACAGATTTCATTGAGATTATGGGGCAGGATCTTTGAAGACAGGCCTACGGCAATGCCTTCAACACCCTGGGCCAGCAGCAAGGGGAACTTGACCGGCAAGGTGACCGGCTCCTTGTTACGTCCGTCGTAAGACAGTTTCCATTCTGTGGTTTTGGGATTGAATACGACATCAAGGGCGAATTTGGACAGTCTGGCTTCGATATAACGTGGAGCGGCTGCCGAGTCGCCGGTGAGAATGTTACCCCAGTTTCCCTGACAGTCGATAAGCAGTTCTTTCTGGCCCAATTGCACAAGGGCGTCACCGATAGAGGCATCGCCGTGCGGGTGGAACTGCATGGTATGTCCTACGATATTGGCTACCTTATTATAGCGTCCGTCATCCATTCGCTTCATGGAGTGCAGGATTCGTCTCTGTACAGGCTTGAAGCCGTCGATGATATGGGGGACAGCCCGTTCCAGTATGACGTACGAGGCATAGTCCAGAAACCAGTTCTGGTACATGCCGCTCAGGTGATGAACCTGGTCATTGCCTCCCTGATTGTCCGGCTTGTAATTGGAATGTTCTTCTTTTTCTAAATCTTCTTTATCCAGTATGTCTTCGCTCATAGGTGATTAATCTGTTCCGTTGTTGCTCTTTGGTTTCAAATTGGACAAATATACGAAAAAAAGTCAAATTACGGGTGATGTCACATCAAACATTTGGTCTTAAAAGTCTGAAAGTTGACGATAGATTTGTGAAACTCGTCTAAAAAAAGAATTTTGTATGGCACTTTATTTATAAATCTGTATCTTTGCAATCTGTATCAATAGATGAAGAAATACAAAGTAATCAAATAAAAGATAAAAACATGGCACAAGAAGATGTATTTAAAAAAATCGTTTCACATTGCAAGGAATACGGTTTTGTCTTTCCTTCAAGTGATATTTATGACGGTCTGGGCGCGGTTTATGACTATGGTCAGAATGGTGTGGAACTGAAAAACAACATCAAACAGTATTGGTGGCAGAGCATGGTGTTGCTTCATGAGAATATTGTCGGTATTGACGCGGCTATTTTCATGCATCCGACAACCTGGAAGGCCAGCGGACATGTGGATGCTTTCAACGACCCGTTGATTGATAACCGCGACAGCAAGAAGCGTTATCGTGCGGATGTACTGATTGAGGATCAGATCGCCAAATATGATGAGAAGATCAACAAGGAAGTAGCCAAGGCTGCCAAGAAGTTTGGTGACAGCTTTGATGAGGCCAAGTTCCGTGAAACCAATCCCCGCGTGTTGGAACATCAGCAGAAGCGTGATGCCCTTCACCAGCGTTATAGTGATGCCATGAATGCCAATGATCTGAACGAATTGAAACAGATTATTCTGGATGAAGGTATTGTCTGCCCGATCAGCGGTACTCATAACTGGACGGATGTCCGTCAGTTCAATCTGATGTTCAAGACGGAAGTCGGTTCTACAGCAGAAGGTACTTCTACCATTTATCTTCGTCCGGAGACAGCACAGGGTATTTTCGTGAATTATCTGAACGTGCAGAAGACCGGTCGTATGAAGCTTCCGTTCGGTATTGCCCAGATCGGTAAGGCTTTCCGTAATGAGATCGTAGCCCGTCAGTTCATTTTCCGTATGCGTGAATTCGAGCAGATGGAGATGCAGTTCTTTGTAAAACCGGGTACGGAACTGGAGTGGTTCAGCAAGTGGAAACAGACCCGTATGGCTTGGCATCAGGCTTTGGGCTTCGGTGCGGAGAATTACCGTTTCCATGACCACGACAAGCTGGCTCATTATGCCAATGCCGCTACTGACATTGAGTTCCACATGCCGTTCGGATTCAAGGAAGTGGAAGGTATCCACAGCCGTACGAACTTCGACCTTAGCCAGCATGCCAAATATTCAGGCAAGAAGATCGAATATTTTGATCCCGAAACTAACGAAAGCTATACCCCGTACGTCATCGAAACCTCTATTGGTGTAGACCGTATGTTCCTGTCTGTGATGTGTCACAGCTATCAGGAAGAAACGCTGGAGAATGGCGAGACCCGTGTAGTCCTGAAGTTGCCTGCAGCTTTGGCACCGGTTAAACTGGCCGTGATGCCGTTGGTCAAGAAAGACGGTCTGCCTGAGAAGGCTCATGCCATTATCAACGATCTCCGTTTCCACTTCAACTGCAAGTATGATGAAAAAGACTCTATCGGCAAGCGTTATCGTCGTCAGGATGCAGTAGGTACACCGTTCTGTGTGACTGTAGACTATGATACATTGCAGGATAATACGGTCACATTGCGTAACCGTGATACGATGGAGCAGAAGCGCGTGCATATAGACGAACTTCGCGGTTTGATCGAGGATCAGGTGAGCATTACCTCCTTACTTAAAAAAATTATGTAATTAAAGGCAAATACATGAAAAGACAGCTTTTGAAGAATCTTATTAAAGGTTTATGTGTGTGTCTGGCCGTATGGGTAGGTGTGGCGTCTTGCAGTGAAGACGATCAGGCTTATGATCCTTATGCAGACTGGGCTTCACGTAATTCTGCCTATTTCGAGCAAGTTGCGGATTCCGCCCGCAGGGCGATTGCTGAAGCCAAAGCCCAGTATGGCAACGAATGGGAAGATCATTGTGAGTGGCGGATGTATCAGTCTACTACCAAGTCGCCTAATGTGGCAGGTGATGTGACAGATTCCATTTGTGTGCATATCTTTGGACGAGGCAATGGAAAAGGCTGTCCCGAGTGGTCTGATACCGTCAGGGTACATTATCGTGGTTATCTGATGCCGACACAGAATATGGTCAACGGTGAGCTACGCGATGTGCGTACAGTCTTCTCGCAGTCTTATTATGGCAATCTGAATATGCAGACTGCCGTGCCGGCCTTAATGGGAACTTCATCTTCGATTGCCGGTTTTGCCACGGCATTGCAGTATATGCATGTAGGTGACAACTGGCTGGTGTATATTCCTACGGAACTGGGGTATGGCAGTCAGGAACAGACGACAATTCCGGCTTATTCCGCTTTGACTTTTCACATAGTTCTGGTGGATTATTTCAAACCGGAAGATGAAATTCCGGTCTGGAAGTCGCGATAATAAGGATATTTTGATGTCATCAGAGGAGTACGCTGTTGTTTTTAGGCGTGCTCCTCTTTTTTATTAGTGAAAAAAGACGCGCTTTATCAGTATTTTTGCCTGTTTTAATGTATTTTTGTATGTGTTTACGACAATAAGATCAATTAAGAAGTGGATTTGATTCAGACAAAAAGGAAATGTGTGATGTGGAGCATCTGGATATGGGTGGTATTGCTCTTGGCGGGATGTCATGAACGCTCGCCCCGTCAGGACCTGTATGGCCTTCCTGGTGCCTGGAATCTTTCTTCTGTGGTTTTTCCCATAGGAGATACCTTGTCTTTTCCTTATAATGGAAGAGCTTATTGTCGTATATTTACTGCAGATACCACCTTTTATGATTGCCAGTTGTATTTCTGTCCGTCCGGTATCATCATCATTCCTGAAGATAAAGGTGATTTTGAAATCATTGCCAAGGGCAACAACGAATTTCTGTATTTTGAGAAAGGATACATGCGTCCGCTTAAAATGGTTGACGATACCACATTGTTCATTCAGAGAAACGGAAGGCGTTATAAATGGATCCGAAATAATGATATGACGGAAGAGCGGCTGAACGGTATACGTGAAATCATAGCCAACGACAGTTGTGACGATAACGCGGAAGTGATGCGTTATGTCCTTTCCACATCGGAAAAGGAGTTAAAGGCCACCAATTACCTGTTGGTTTATATCGTTGTTTCACTTGTTGCCATCGTGTTGCTGGTATTGTATTACCTGCGCAGAATTTCCCTGAAAAAGAAACATATTGAAAAACAGCTGTTACAGATTTCACAGGAACGTGAAGCCCGGCCCCAACTGGTAAAAAATGCCTTGAGACAGGTGGAAGACGAGTTCTTTCATTCGGAATATTATACGGGGCTGCGTAAGCAGGTGCTGGCCGGTAATTTGTTGAAACCGGCAGATTGGGATCAGATTGAACTGGCCATAAGGCCGGTTTACCCCGATTTTGTCCGTCGCCTGTCCGATTTGTGCAAGATGTCCCCTGTGGAATATCGTGTATGTCTGCTGATCAAGCTTCGTTTTTCTCCTTCCGAGATTGCAGCAGCACTTTGTAAGGACATCAGTACCATCAGCAGTATACGTGGGCGGCTTTATAAAAAAGTTTTTAACCAGAATGGAGGTTCAAAATCATGGGATGACTTTATTCTTTCATTATAAGCTGTTTAAATGGCTTTTGCAAACTGTTTGCAAACTGTTTTAAGGGGGCCCAGATAAAATGCCAACCATTTGCCAAGTCATTTTCTTGCCAGTCTGAATTCATGCCGATAAATTTGTGACGAGAGTAGAAAACAAATTTATTGATCTTAAAATTAATGACGTATGAAAATGATTTCTTTTAAAAGATTATGTGTAATGCTTGTGCTTGCTGTTGTAGCCGTATGTAATACTGTTGAGGCTAAAACAAAACAGAAGGTGGCGGATAAGGAACTGATAGGTGTGTGGATAATGGATTCCTACTGTTTTGAAGGAGAAGAAAAGGTGGTCTGTGGTAAGAATTACAGTCAGGTTAAGGTCTATCGGGCGAACGGAGAATATGCCTGTGCGGAGATTGCCCGGCTGAGAAACGGTCAAGTGACGGTTGTGCCTCACGAATACGGTACCTATTCTTTCAAGGATGGCAATTATGTGGAAATGGGACGTGAAAACAGCAATCTGAATCTGGTGGACGCCAATACATTCACCGGACAATGGAAAAACCGTCATGACGTATGGAAGAAATCGACTGATATGCCTAAGGAACTGGAAGATTATATTGTCAATAAATGCAAGGCCAATCAGATGCCTGATGCCAATGTCCAGACGTTGATCAAGACTTATATTTTGTTTAAGTAAACTGCTTTTCATTTCTTAACTGGCATGTTCCATCGTGTGGTAGGTGGAGCATGCTTTCCCTTTGAATACGGAAAAAATTATATTAATAAAAATTTGCTGTACTTATTATATCAGATAAAAACCATATATTTGCAAATCAGCTTAATGAAATGAAGAATTTGGATGAATTTCAGGTTACTTTGGCAAAATAATTGAATTTAATCGAAATAGTAAATTAATTATATGGTGACGAATAAATCATTGGACGTCCAATATACAATAGCTGTCCAAACGATCAAGACTGTTATATTGCAAAGTCAATATCAGGCTGTTAAACTTGTAAATAGGGAGCAGTTGGCATTATATTATGGAATAGGGCGCTATATATCCCAAAATTCTCGTAAAGGGTATTGGGGGACAGGAGCTATTGCATTTATCAGCAATAAGCTACAACTGGAATTACCTGGACTTCGAGGCTTTTCAGAGCGAAATTTAAAGAATATGCGTACATTTTATGAAGAATGGCAAATGTTGGATAATGATTTGGCAGTTACAACTGCCGATTTGCAATTAGACAATAATGATGGTCACCAAGCAGAAAAATGGCAGTTGCAATTGCCGAATTTTAAAGGATTTCCTGCAGAAGAATTTTTCAAAATAGGATTCACTCATCATACGGCTATTTTGTCACAGGCAAAGAGTTTGGATGAACGATTTTTCTATATAAAGTTGTGTTCCGATGAATTATTGAGAGTAGATACACTCAAACGGTTAATGAAAGAAGATTTATATCATCATCAAGGTTCATTACCCAATAATTTCATGGAAAAATTATCAAGTTCAGAATTTGCCCGGAGAGCTATATTGGCATTTAAGAATGAATATATGTTGGATTTTATTAATGTTGAGGAACTTGGGGCAAGAGATATAGAAGATGTAGATGAAAGGATTGTGGAGAATAAAATTGTGCAGAATATCAAGAATTTTATTATGACATTTGGACGGGATTTTACATTTGTTGGAAATCAATATCGGGTAGAAGCATTAGGACATACGCATATCATCGATTTGCTGTTTTTTAATCGTGAACTGTCTTCATTGGTGGCAATAGAATTAAAGACTGGCCCGTTTAAGACTGCTTATCTTGGTCAATTAAACATGTATCTTCGTGTGCTTGATGATTTTGTCCGAAAACCAAATGAAAACCCTTCAATAGGTATTGTCCTATGTAAAAGTGCGGATAAAGCGTATGTGGAATATGCAGTTAGGGATTATGACAAACCTATGGGCGTTGCCACATATAAGACAGCCTCAGATATGCCGGAACGGTTAAGGAAAGCCTTGCCTGATGTAGATGAACTTAAAAAGTTGTTATAGTCCTATTTACTTTTGCTCTGTTAAATACGTATTGTGCAAAATGATTATACTTCGTGTGGTATGGTTTTGTGCAAAAAACAATAGTCAGGTGGGGCATGCCTTACCTCTCAATGTAAAAACAAGCACTCCTGCTTGCTGTTAAAAACAGATGCAGGAGTGTTTGTTTGCGATGTTAGTATTGGCTCCAGATGTCATGTGGCTCAAGGCTCATCGGTGTGGAGCCGTCGCTTTCTTCACCATGGTGTATATCAGAATAACTGAGTAATGTTTCCTTAGTGTCTATCTCCATGACGATAGTTTCCGGTGTGCTGTACTGTTTCATTTTGCTCATGTTTTTTAAAAGGTTATTTTACGATATATTTCTGGTCGTTGATGATATATATGCCTGGTGCAAGACCATTGAGCGCCTGGCTTCTTTTGACCTGTGTACGGATGACCTGTCCATTGATACGGTAAACGTTGACCGGTTCGTCCTTATCGGCTTTAGTCGAAGAAACTCCATCAGTCTGGCCTAAGTTGAAGCCAAACACGTTGATCTCGTTGGAAAGGTTGTTGACATAACAACGGTAGGGATTGATGATCGTTTCCACAGTTCCCACTCTATAGAATCCAATTCCATAGGTGTCTTTGTGGTTCTGCATGACAAAGTTGCCTTCGGGAACTTTCATCTGCTCGAACACACCGGTCATGTAAGGTGTAGAATAGGAAGCTTTCAGTGCCTGGTATTCACCTGTGAAATGGTAAGTTCCTTTCGGTCCGGTCACGATATAAGGGGTGTTGGCCTGGATGTCGGATACCGCTTCAAGGTTCAATGAACTGGAGGAAATTCCGGTGCAGGCATACACGCTCATTCCTTCCGGAATGGCCGCATTGAAGGGGAGAATCATGGTGCCGCATCCTTCGGCAGGGAGTGTGTAGTCTACACCTGGAAAATCCGTACCTCCTGTGACTGTGAACCGGCTGTATTCCGTATGGTCCAGATCCACGCCGGCCAATGTTATCCCGTCTTCGAGGTATCTGACGAAAGTCACGTCGTACATTTCCACGTCATAGATTCCGTTGATGACTGAAGGATCAGCTACCAGACCGATGGTAAAGATCGGGTAAATGATATTGCCGTCCGCATCGTCGGGATACAGTTCATAGTTTTGTGTAGACGTGCAGATTACTTTCAGCATACCTTCCGTAGGCATGTTACAGTCAATCTGGTGGGTAGAGGTCGCTCGTTCGGAAAGTGAGATATCGTTCACATATTCGCGTCCTGACTTCACCTTGTGGATTTTGAATCCCTTGGGCAGGGTGAAAGTCATGTTGTAAGCGATGTAGTTGACGTTCGGGTCCTTTTCGCTCACGGTGAGATAAGTGACGGTTTCGCCGTCAGCTGTGACCTTGACTTCTTTGTCCATCCACACTTCCAGTGTGTTGGGCGTTTGGGCCATGGCCTGCGCTGTGAAGAGCGCAAGCCAGGCCATGATTAATTGGATTTTTTTCATTTTCATTGTGTGATTTGTATTCGTTCTCTTTTGATTACGGCTTTTTTCATTCTGGTGACGGTTGACAGATAGGTCTGCCGGATTAGAGAGACATCTATCGCGTTAATCAATCCGTCTTTGTTGCAGTCTGTGGCTTCGAAATTCAGATAAACCTCTTTGCCAAGGAACTTGCCGATAGCCAGTGTGGCATCCACTACGTTGACAATGCCGTCTCCGTTGGCGTCGCCGGTCTTGTAGGTCGGTTGTGATATTTCACGTCCCGGCACTTTCGGTTCCACGTTTCCGGCCGAGTCGGTGGCCACCACATAGAAACCGTAGTTGATGCCTTCGAATCCTTCGAATTCGTATTCATCGTCTTCCACATCCTCTGCTATTTTGATCCACGGCGCTTCTGCACCTTGCTGGGCATACACGTCGTATTTCCAGATACCGGACCGGTTGTCCGAACCTTCAAAACGCAAGGCGATGGTGTTGTCATTCTTTGTCTCGCAGGATATGATCCGGCTTTGCGGGGCGATTGTATCCACGATGTTGGTCCATGTCGGCGTGATGATCGGGTCGTTCTGGTCGAATACGATGGCGGCGCGGTTTTCTATCTTGTCACCGTCATCTAATGTTGAACGTAATCCGATGTGGAATGAGACCTCGCCAATGCCGTTCCCGTCAGAATTGACCGGAAGGAAACCGGACATCGGGTTGTCGGTCGGTTCCATCGTCATCGGGTCAAGGGAGATGAATTTCCATTTGGCGATGCCTTTTTCTGCATTGTAATCCAAATTCATCTGGGCGATGGCATTCACTTCCGGACGCATGTCGACGGTGACGATGGTTGAAGGTTCGCCGTCCAGTTCCACTTGACGGTCTCCGATTTTCAATCCTGTCGGCCTGAAGCTGTCCAGGTCAAAACGGGTATGGTCCAATGTATCGGTTACAGTCACTTCGTGGGCAGAAGTAGAGGCAAACTCCGGATCGTTTTCAAATTCGATGGTGTAGTACACTTCTTCCAGTCCCTTCTTGATGGCCTTGCTGCCGGATTGGGCCTGGTAACCATAGATGTCGTTCGGGTCGTAGGAGTTGATCGGATTAGCTTCCGCATCGTCATCGTCATCCTCACCGCACCCATTAACCCATGTCTTATACGGATTGATGATGCAGTCTTCTCCAAGGCTTTTCAGTGTCAGTACCTTGCCTGCTAACTTTTTGGTTATGAGATTGAGCGCCTTTTTCACGCTTGCCTTTCCGCCAATATTCAAGGCGTTTTCGAAGGAACACTTGATGACAGATTGGGTGATGTCTGTGAATGTAGGTTGTGGCGATTTGTTTTGTCTGGTATAATCACTGGGCCTGCCTTCACAGTATATGTCGTTGAATATGCCACCAATGCCATTCTGGAGATGGTCAAATACGCATTCGTCTACCCACGTATCTACCACTTCAGTCATCGGTATGATAGTCAAGATAAGACGGGTCATGCATGTGGCTGCCGACATGACGCAGCATTCATCATCTTCATAGTTGTTTCCATCATTAGAACCACTTCCGCCGCCAGTTCCCGGACTACTACTGTTGCCGCTTCCATCAGGATCGCTGTCGTCATTGCCATTGCCATTTCCGCTGTCGCCTCCACTGGCATGGTCTCCATGCTTGATTACATTATAGATATAGTCCCAATGCTTTTTGGTTGAAGCATATAGCGTGAAGTTATGTTCAGCCTTGGTGATGGTGAGTGGTATGCTCAGTGTAGAGTTCGCGTTGAGGTAGGGTAGCGTGAAATGGCCGATCAGGTAATTTTTCTGGCTGACAGAGTCCTTCCACATGAAGAAATATTTCATATCGTCATCGCCATACATATTGTTCAAGAGTTCTTCTATTTCCGGCTCATCCAGGTAGTTTTGCAGCCATTCACGGAATTTTTCTTTTGATTCCCGTCCGATACCATCTCCGAATTTGATTCCGGTTATGGTATTTTCGCCATCACTGCAAAAGATGGAAAGCGTGAAAGGCAGGTTGTAAACCGGAATATTGCTGTGGTTGGTGAATTTCACCATGTAAGTCGCACTTGTTCCGGCCAGGAAATAAGGATTACCTTCCAGGGAAATGGAAACGTCTGGTATACTGTCTCTTGGTACCGTATTAATGGCATTTTCTATGCAGATGGAATCGTTTACCGTATAAAGCACTTTAAGAGAATAGGTTTCATCGAGTGAATCGGCTATATCAAATTGTGCGGTGAGTTCGGAAAGCGAACTGCTGCTGACATTCTTTGCCCAATAAGTTACATCGTCCTTGTAAAGTGCCACGCGGACGGAATCGTTGAAGCCGTTTCCTAAAAGTTCTATATTGAAGGTAGACGGGGTTCCTACATAGTCTGGTGAATACGTCAGTATTGCATACTTGTCGATATGCTGGTATTCCAGGTTGATGTCCGCAGTACTGGTGCTTGTCACGTCATGCAAGGCGATGTAGTAGGTTCCGTTCTGGTAGGCATGGCATCCGCCATAGGCCACGGATTCCGCACCGGAAGCGGTATAGACCTCTTCACCGTCGGGGGCGAAGATCTGTACCGTGCAGGCCTGGTTGCTCCGGATGGCGATGCTGTCGCCGATGGCGGCAGGCATGCTGTACCACAAGATACCGTTTTCTTCTGGCCGTTTGCTGCTGACACTTCCTTTTTCATCGGTAAGCGGTTCGATGTCTTCCACAGTCTGGCTGACATTGTAGTCTGTGTAGCGTTCCGTGGCCTCGGTCAGACGGCCGGACACATCGTAGAAGCGCATGTGCAGGTCATTGCGAGCATAAACCACAGGTTGGCCGTCCTCTATCTCAAGTTTGAAGCAGGAACTGCGGATGGGACAGGTCTCCACGGGCAGCAGTGTGATCAGCTTGAAGGGGTTGGTCCGTTTGTCGAGGCGTACTACCTGCATCCGGTCTTCGTTCTCGTTCAGCCAGTAGTTATACTGCATGATGCCGTTCCCGCCCAAAGGCGTCTTGATGAAGAAGGCCGACATGACCTTGGAACTCATGCCGTTGTCAGCCATGAGCATATAGGAGATCCGGTGGAAACCATCGGTCAGTTCAGACACGTCCAGGTCGAAATGGAACAGGTCGCCCGAAAGCTTTCCGGCCTGTGCCCGGTGTGTGTCGCCATCGATGGAGTAGTAGCATTGTATGGAGGCTTTTTCCGCTGTGGTCATGGTGCGGAAGAAGAAGCCTTCTTTCAGATTCGAAGCCACGCCGGACGGGGTCACGATGAGCCCCTGTGCCTTGTGCAGTCCCTGGGGGATGTCGCTGGCATCGAATTCCCAGTGTACGATGCCGGTAGAAGTCGGCACTTTCTCTTGCTTGTAGACTTTGGAGTCGACCATAAAGATACAGTTCAGATAGTCCACACCGATGGTCTGGGGCACTTTGATGAACATCTTCGTATAAGGGGTAGAAGCTGTTCCGGCAGCTTCCACCTGCGCATGCAGGATATGGAAACCGTCTTCCAGATCGCTGACATCTACCTCCACGGGCTGTCCTGTGTAAGCACCGGATTGCAATGATGACCGGTCGTTGTCTGTCCACAGTCGATAGCTTAACTGTCCGGTTATCGGCTGTTTCCAGAACACGGCAGTGCGCGGCAGGCTGTTTTCCCCGTTTTCGTTGTACATCATGTGCAACAGGTGCATACCGTCGGTCAGCTTGTCTACGTCGAGCATGACCGGTCCGGAACCCGAAGTGATTTGGCTGGCACGGGTATAGTCGTTGTTGAACCAGTAGGTAAAGGTTTTTGTGCCTTTCTCGGGTACTTTCAGGAAATACCGCGTGACGGGTGAACTCCACACCGTGTCTTTCACCTGGAAATGCAACGAGTGAAAGTTCTGGCTCAGTCCGGACAGATCCAACTCCAACTGCCATGCCGGGGTGGTAGAGGTGCCGGAATGGCTGTCATTGTCCCGCCCGTCGAACCAGTAGCGGTAATCGTATGCTGCTTGTCCTCTGGCTATCCCATGGGCGCAGAGGAAGAGCAGGAATAGAATAACTTTTTGCATAAGCGTGGTGGGATTAGTTGGCACTATTGACTTCAATGTCGACACTCAGCTTGCCATCGGCTGTGGACTTGGCTGCGACATTGAATTTCGTGATTTGCGGATTGGTGGGTGTCGGGTCATAGGGCAGGCTGCCGCCATGGATACCTACTTCTGTACCGTCTGTTCCTTTGATTAGAGCACGGATCACATCTGTCAACACATAATCCTTGTCATCGGAGTAATCTCCGATGAGAGATTTTACTCTTTCATCTGTGTAAACAATTTCAATGTTGGTGTTGTTAGGGGAATTTAGACCATAGCCATTTGAATGAATAAATAAGTTATTATAGTAGACGCTACTACTATTACCTGAAGTATTTATTCTGTCAATAATACAATTCTTGAATTCGGAATTAGGTTGGTTTGGACTGGCCTTTGTAAAGCAATTAGTTAGAGATACAGATCGGTCGCTACCGAGTAAATTAAAATTATTAATTACACAGTTTGTAAAAGCTGCTGAGCCATTCATTATATTAATTTCTTGTGCAATTCTACAGTGAATAAAATTCAAATCGACCATTTTGGATGAAGTTGAGCTGATATATCCAAAATTATAAAATCTGCATTTCAAGAACATGGCATTTTTCAATGTGCCCACGTTTATAGTCTGGTTGTTGTAGATTCCTTCTATGGTCAGCCGGTGAGAGACAGTGTCGCTGATGTCAATATCAAAATTATTGGTAATCACAGTAGGCTCGGTATGTGAAACCGTGTCCATTTGCATACCTGCACCGCGCAAGGTGATGGCTTTTTTGATATTCATTCCAAGGAAAGAACCTGAAGAAAGCGTGATGACATCGCCATGTGTAGCGGCATTGTAAGCCTGTTGCAAGGCCGATGCGCCATAATAAGTGGAGATGGTGCCTTCGTGGTTCAGGGTAGCCAGCAGAGACGACTGGGCAGATACCCTCAGTGAAAACAAAACGACAGAGAGCAGGGTCAGGAATAAACCTTTTTTCATGATGTGATAAGTTTTTGTGGGCCTATAGACCACCCGATTCGGCCATGGATAAGATAGGGAAGATTCTTCTTGAACATAAAAAAGGCGTGGGGTCTGTTCGCTGTGCTTATCTCTACAAAACTACGGCCTTCGCAATGCCTTAATAGGAACGAGATAAACAACCTGAACACCCCACGCCCAATGGTATAATATACCCGTTACAGGCTCACACTACTCCGCTATCAGGAGTAGTATGGCCTGTCGGGCAGATATAATCTTACCACGTAGGATGCTTTCGTTGCACGGTCTTTGTTCCTATAAGACTGGAAGTTGCGAAGTTCTAGTTTTGTAAAAAGACCAGCGCGTTGAAAACGCCCAATTTATGTCAAGTGTCATTCCTGTGACCTGTCCGCAGACAGAAGGATTGTATGACGCTGCAAAGTTAATGAAAAAAATGGATAAAAATGGCTATCCAAGTCCATTTTTTTTAACAGGAACGATCGGATAGCCCGCTTTTGGGCGTTTAGAGACCGCAACCTGTCTGTTGGGGTATTAATGAAAAGGAACGGATACGGTTTGTCAATCATTCTTTTGGGAATGACTTTGATGAAATATAAAAAGAGCAGGCGGAAATGAGATCCATTTCCGCCTGCACTATGTCAGGAACCGGCCACGCATGAGCCGGTTAAAGAAATCGTTTTAGATTGCAGACCGTTATTATTTCACATTGCCCACCTTGATGAGGTATTCAGCGATCTGTACGGCATTCAGTGCGGCGCCCTTCTTGATCTGGTCGCCTACGAGCCACAGGGTGATACCGTTTTCGTTTGCCAGATCCTTGCGGATACGGCCTACGTAAACGTCATCCTTGCCGGCCAGGAAGAGAGGCATCGGGTAAACCTTGTTGGCAGGATCGTCCATAAGCTGTACGCCTTCGCCGTTGGCAATGGCATTCTGTACTTCTTCTACGGTCAGAGGCTTTTCAGTTTCGATCCAGATGGCTTCAGAGTGAGAACGCAGGGCCGGTACACGTACGCACATGGCTGAGCACTGTACGTCGCTGTGCATGATCTTCTGCGTTTCGTTGAACATCTTCATTTCCTCTTTGGTGTAACCGTTGTCCTGGAATACATCGATCTGAGGAATCACATTGTAGGCCAGCTGATAAGCAAATTTGTTGACTGTTACCGGTTTGCCTTCGATGATTTCGCGGTACTGCTGTTCCAGTTCGGCCATGGCAGCTGCACCTGCTCCACTGGCAGCCTGATAGCTGGCTACGTGAATGCGTTTGATATGGCTGAGGTTCTCAATGGGCTGGAGGGCTGTAACCATCATGATGGTGGTACAGTTCGGGTTGGCAATGATGCCGCGCGGACGGTCGAGTGCGTCGGCTGCATTGCATTCAGGTACCACGAGGGGTACATCCTTATCCATACGGAATGCGCTGGAGTTGTCGATCATGACAGCTCCGTATTTGGTGATATCTTCTGCAAATTCTTTAGAGGTGCCGGCTCCGGCAGATGTAAATACGATGTCGATGTCCTTAAAATCATCATTGTGCTGAAGGAGCTTGACTTCAATCTCTTTACCACGGAATGTGTATTTAGAACCTGCACTACGTGTAGAACCAAACAATACCAACTCGTCTAACGGGAAGTTTCTTTCGTCGAGTACGCGCAGAAATTCCTGTCCTACTGCGCCGCTCGCACCAACAATTGCTACTTTCATTTGCTATATTTTTTTAATGTATTGATGATTTTGATTGCAAAAATAGATATTTTATTACGATTTGCTATACAAAATAGAAACTTTTTCGTTACTTTGCATGATAAATCAATATTTGATACCATGCATTTGCCTGATTGGTCCTCATATTTTCCCATAACAGATCCTACCTGGATATTTTTTCTTGTATTGAGCATTATCCTGTTTGCACCGCTCCTTTTGGGAAGACTGCGTATTCCGCACATTATCGGCATGATACTGGCCGGAGTGATGATCGGCCCTTACGGGTTTAATATACTGGCGCGTGACAGCAGTTTTGAACTGTTCGGCAAGGTCGGTTTGTATTACATCATGTTCCTGGCCAGTCTGGAAATGGATATGCAGAATATGAGAAGAATCCGCTGGCAGGCCATTACGCTCGGACTGACGGCTTTTGTCATTCCTCTGGTGATGGGTTTTGTATCCAATTATCTTTTTTTGAAATATTCGGTGGTCACTTCCATCCTGTTGGCCAGCATGTATGCTTCGCATACGCTGATAGCCTATCCTATCGTGATCCGCTATGGTGTGTCGCGTAACCGTAGTGTGAGTATTGCGGTGGGAGGTACGATCGTGACCGATACGCTGACCCTGCTGGTGCTGGCCGTCATTGCAGGCATGTTCCGTGAGGAGGTTCATGGCTATTTCTGGATAGTCATGTTGTTGAAAGTCATAGCCGTATCTTTATTTATCATCTATGCCTTCCCGCAGATAGGCCGCTGGTTTTTCAGACGTTATAATGATGCGGTTCTGCAGTATATTTTTGTGCTAGCCATGGTGTTCCTGGCTGCCGGTCTGATGGAATTTGTGGGTATGGAAGGTATTCTTGGTGCATTCCTCGCAGGTATTGTCCTGAACAGACTGATCCCGCGTACGGCTCCTCTGATGCATCATCTGGAGTTTGTCGGCAATGCCCTGTTTATTCCTTATTTCCTGATCGGAGTGGGTATGCTGATCGATCTGAGGGTGTTGTTCGGGCATGGTGATGCCATGAAGGTGGCCATCGTGATGATTGTCATGGCCTTGTCCGGCAAATGGGTGGCTTCATGGGTCACTCAGAAAATGTTCAAGATGTCGGGGCTGGAACGCGATCTGATGTATGGATTGAGCAATGCACAGGCTGCGGCTACCTTGGCGGCTGTATTGGTGGGTTATAATATTATCCTTCCCTCCGGTGAACGTCTGTTGAATGAAGAAGTGCTCAACGGTACCATCCTGCTGATATTGGTCACTTGTGTGGTAAGTTCCTTTATTACCGAATCGGCAGCCCGTAAACTGGCCCTGCGAGGTGGCAATATCAATGAAGAAAAACCGTTGGATGAAGAATCCACACTGATTGCCCTGGCTTACCCTGAAACGGTCGATAATCTGGTCAATATGGCTTTGATGATGCGCAAGGAAAAGTCAGAAGCTCCTATGAGTGCCATCAATGTCGTGCTTGAGAATGATGCCCAGGCACAGGAGCAAGGACATAAATTGCTCGAAACGGCAGCATCCATAGCTCTGGCTGCCAATGTGCAGATGCAGACCAAGGTGCGTCTGGCCACGAACCTGGCCAATGGTATCATTCATACGATGAAGGAGAGCGATTATTCGGAACTGGTGGTGGGACTTCATGTACAAAGTTCACCTACGGAATCCTTCTTCGGACCTGTCCTGCTGAATCTTTTGAACGGATTGAACCGTCAGATCACCATGGTCCGTTGTACAATGCCTATCAATACGATTCGCCGTATTTATGTGACTATTCCAGCCAAGGCCCAGTTTGAAGCCGGTTTCTATCATTGGGTAGAACGGGTGGCCCGTCTGGCTGAAGGGTTGGGATGCCGGATCATTTATCACGGTCATCGGGATACTTTGCGTATCCTGCAACGTTATCTGCAGATGTACCATGCCAATATCAGGGCGGAATTCGTACAGACGGACGGAGGCAATGAACTCAAACGCCTGTCAAAGGAGGTGCATGAAGATCATTTGCTGATCGTGGTGCTGGCCCGTCGCGGTTCCATATCCTTCCGGCCTTCATTTGACCATATCCCGCAGCAAATCAAGCGTTACTATATAAATACCGGTTTGATGCTGATCTTTCCGGATGTCTACGCGGAAGCGGCGACGAAAGATGTGTCTGTCAATCAGCCCTTGTCTGTAGCGGACCGTTATGAAGCGGCCAAAGAGTGGTATAAGAATCTGCTGAACCGGCATGATGAAAATAACGAAAGCAAGAATCATGAATAGTGAAAGATGGTATGACAGGACAGTTCTGTTGCTGGGCGAAGAAAGGTTCAGCCGTTTGCAGCAGGCTCATGTGCTGGTTGTCGGACTGGGTGGTGTAGGAGCTTATGCCGCAGAGATGATAGTCAGAGCCGGAGTCGGTCGTCTGACAATGGTAGATGCCGACAGTGTGCAACCGACAAATATCAACAGGCAACTGTGCGCCCTTCATTCTACAATAGGACGGAATAAGACAGAGGTGCTGGCTGCCCGGTATAAGGATATCAATCCGGAACTGGAACTGACTGTCAGACCCGAATATCTGGATGAGGAAATGGCTGAGCGGATTCTGGATGAGGCTCATTATGACTTTGTCGTAGATGCCATTGATACCATATCGCCCAAATGTGCCCTGATCATGGCGGCCATGAAACGCCGGATACCGATAGTCAGCAGTATGGGAGCCGGAGCCAAGACGGATATTACGCAGATTCGTTTTGCAGATCTTTGGGAAACTTATCATTGTGGCCTGAGCAAGGCCGTGCGTGCGCGTCTGAAGAGGGCAGGGATGAGACGTCCGCTTCCTGTCGTGTTCTGTACACAGCAGGCTGATACGGCAGCTGTAGTCAAGGTCGATGGAGAACGGAACAAGAAGACGACAACCGGTACGGTAAGTTATATGCCGGCCGTGTTCGGCTGCTATCTGGCGCAATATGTAATAGAGAGATTATAGTTATGATAGAAGTAAAAGATATACGAAAAAGTTTTGGAAATCTGGAAGTCCTGAAAGGAGTGAGCCTGAGCATCGGACAGGGGGAAGTGGTCAGTATTGTCGGTCCCAGCGGAGCCGGTAAAACGACTTTGCTTCAGATTATGGGAACATTGGACAAGCCGGACAGTGGTTCCGTCATGCTGAATCAGACGGCCGTACATCAGTTGAAGAGTAAGGCTTTGGCCGAATTCCGTAACCGGCAGATCGGTTTTGTTTTCCAGTTCCATCAACTTCTTCCGGAGTTTACGGCACTGGAGAACGTGATGATTCCGGCTCTGATCGGGCATACTCCGGCCGGAGAGGCGCGCGAGCGCGCCCGTGAACTGTTGGATTTCATGGGGCTTTCGGACAGAGCGTCTCACAAGCCGAAGGAATTGTCAGGCGGAGAGAAGCAGCGAGTGGCAGTGGCTCGCGCATTGGTGAACCATCCCGCCGTTATTTTTGCCGATGAGCCTTCGGGCAGTCTGGATACGAAAAACAAGAACGAGCTTCATCAGTTGTTTTTTGATCTCCGCGACCGTTTCGGTCAGACTTTTGTCATCGTTACGCACGATACGGACCTGGCCAGACTGACAGACCGTACGATTCGTATGAAGGATGGTATGATATTGGATGCAGACATGAATGAATAATGACTATGGGCATGAATAGAATAGAATTAGGCAAGATCAACCGGCTTAAGGTGGTGAAATTTGTGGATTTCGGGTTATATCTGGATGGAGGAAGGGAAGGAGAAATCCTGTTGCCGTCCCGTTATGTGCCCGAAGGTGTTCAGGTAGGTGACGAGATAGATGTCTTCCTTTATCTGGACAGCGAGGAAAGACTGATTGCCACTACTGAAAAGCCAAAAGCAATGGTTGGAGATTTCGCATTCCTTCAGGTGGCATGGGTAAATAATTTCGGGGCTTTCCTGGACTGGGGATTGATGAAGGACCTTTTTGTGCCGTTCCGCGAACAGAAAATGAAGATGCAGAAAGGCCGCAGCTATATTGTTCATCTGCATATTGACGAGGAGAGTTATCGTATCATGGCATCTGCCAAAGTGGAACGTTATCTTTCCAAGGAAATGCCGCCTTATGCGGAAGGTGATGAGGTGGAAATACTGGTATGGCAAAAGACCGATCTGGGCTTTAAGGTGATTGTGGACAACCGTTTCGGCGGTCTGCTTTATGACAGCGAACTGTTCCGTCATCTTCAGGTTGGTGATCGCAGCAAGGCCTATATCAAGCAGGTACGGCCAGACGGTAAGCTGGATGTGACATTGAACTTACAGGGTAAGGCGGCCGTGTCGGATTTTTCGGATATCTTGTTGGAGCACTTGCGCAACAATGCCGGTAAAACGACTTTATGCGACAAAAGTCCGGCTGAAGAGATTTATGCCATGTTCGGTGTAAGCAAGAAAGTATTCAAGAAAGCCGTGGGAGATCTTTATAAACGACGCCTGATCAGGATCAGTGATGACGGTCTTGAGTTGGTCTGAATAAAAATATGACGGAATAACAGAGACTGCTTCAAATTTTTGTTTTGAGGCAGTCTCTATATGGTCTTGTTTGAGATAGAAGATTTAGAAACAATCTGTCTATTATAATATTCTGTGTTAAAATCGTGTTTCTTTCATTTTTTTCTTTTTAAATATCTCTCTTATCGTATTTCTAATTTTAGAAATGAGAATCATCATTTCTTTAGCTTGTCTCTTTGCAAAACTGTCTGTTTCTGATTTCTTTGCTTTCTCTCCAGACAGGTACATTGTTTCATATGGCTTCAATGATTTTCTGATGATTTTTGGTAAAACCATCAATCAGGTATTGATCTTATTCCTAATGCTGGTCAAATTGGATACATTGTACCAAATGGGTATTCATTAGGTTAATACGGATCTGTTAAAAAGTCAGTGTTAAAATAATATCTTTATAGTGTTGCGACTGATTGTGGATAATTCTATGAAAAGAAAAGATATTAATTTAAATTAAGGCGTTGTCAATACTATTTAAAATGCCTTGAAGAAATATTAAAATGTTTCTTATTGAATTAGGATTATGTCTTGCTGTTGTAATTAATGGCTATCCGCAATTATACGTCAGACGAATTGTCATAAAGTTATTTATTCCCAAATAAAGCAGTATTCTCTTCCTTCATAAATATGCTTTAAATTAAGAAAAAATCCTTGTATTTTTTTGCGAAATAATTTATTGATCTGTTCAGCGTTTTTCAAAATGAAGTTCTCGAAAATAAGTTATTTGAATTATTTGACATTTTAAATTTAATATTTTTGATTATTTAAAATATATATATAAATTTGTCCAGATTCTTAATTTTATATTGTAATATAAATTATTAATAAATAAATTTATGAAAGAAAATCAATTTTTACCGCGAAAAAAACGTAAGTCGTTTTTTTTCGCACGGAGCTGTTTCTTATCTCTGTGTTGTATAATGATGATAAGTAGTTTTTCACCATCTTTTGCGCAACCCCTCAAAAAAAATATTTCAAAGCGCTCCATTAGTTCAAGTACACCTTATGGATATGCACAAGTTGGAAATACCCTATTATATTATAAACAAGAATCAAATTCAATAGATTTTCAAGGTGTATTTAATGGTTTATATTATGGATCTACTTTTGCTGATGGTGGTTATCGGGTAGCTATGCAAGTGAATGGCAATTCGCCATCTGAAATGGATTGCCTGAATGGATCAACCTTGGATGGTGTTACTTTTAAAGCCTCTGTAGAACCACAAGGGGAGTTGGCAAGAATTTGTTATACAATTACCAATACGACGAATGAGGATGTTGTAGTTTCTCTTGGAACACATGCTGATGTGATGATCGGTAATAATGATGGTGCGCCCATTTCTCGTCGAGTAGACACAACTGGAAATACTTATGGCGTTACCATGAAGGATGGCAATGGCGCACAACTTTGTGTTTTGTTTGGTTCTGGCCTTTCAGGTGTAACGAGCGTGAATGATTATTGGTTCGGATATTATTATCAGAATAATGATGCCTATAGCATGGTGGGGAATTATTCATCAGGAAGTAATTATATGGAAGAGAATGGTTCTTATGACAGTGGAATGGGATGGTGTTGGAAAGATCGAACCATAGGTGCTGAAAGTACTATTGTATTCTCCTATTTAATAGGTGTTGGTGAGGTGAATTTGGAACCTAGTTCCTCATTTGAAGTAACTCCTGATGATCCGGATGGGTGGAATGATCTTTCACGTCCACATAAATTGGTATTGCAAGGTGATTATGAGAGTCCTGCAGGTTTGAATGGTAAGATTGAATATGCCGTAGAGGATAGCGAGGAATGGTTTGCATTGACAGAAATGATGCCCTCAGGTAGTACCTTCCTAGATACATTGGTCGTTACATTCACACCAAATAGAGAAAAACATACGATTCGATTTCGAACCATAGATAATGTAGGCAATACAACGATGTTGCAGCCCATTGAATATTTGGACGTAAGTTTTCATGAGATAAGTGGAATAAAAGATTTTGTCTATACATCTGACTCCTTGTTTCAAACGGATTTGTCATGTGATTTAGATACAGGTTATTACGAAATCAAGAATTACAGGAACAATGTGAGTGCAGGTACTGCATCGTTTTCTATGGAAGGTGTATTTCCCTATACTATCGGTCGTAGAAGCTATAATTTCAATATCAGTCCAGCTCCAATAGAAGGCCAGCTGTTATTGTCTGATGACAGTTTTGTTTATACTGGTGAACCTTTTATCCCAGAATGGTACTTTTCCAACACTGCATACGAAGACCTTGTAGTTAACAAAGATTATGTCTTTGAATACAAGAACAATATCTTGCCAGGCTATGGTACGATTGAGGTAGAAGGCAAAGGTAATTATACTGGAACCTTGAGTGCATCGTTCATCATTGACAAAGCAGTATTGGCGAACAATCTATATGAGTTCACCCTGCCTGCCAGTGATATAAGTTATGATGCAGAAAGCCACGCTGCGACAGTGAATAAAGTTGATGGTGTGGGCGATGTGAACATAACGTATGTCAATATCGAAAATAATACAACCAGTACAGAAGCTCCTGTAAATGTCGGCGCATACGATGTCTACGCAGAGTTTACCGAGGGCACTTTGTATTATGGGAAAGAGAACACCAAAATAGGCTCGTTTACGATATATCAGTTTGACGACAATGAGTGGATAGCCTTGAATGCTTTAGGCGCACAGTTGCAGGAAAATGGGTGGCATACATCATGGAATTTTGTGACAGGTCCTGAGGCCGTTAGCAAGTTTGAGGGATTGATCATTGAGCAAGGCCATGTGGTAGGTGTTGATTTTTCTGATAAATCTTTGACAGGCATTCCAACAGGGTTGGCTGCTTTTTCGCAGTTGAAATCGGCAGATCTTTCGCACAACAACTTAACAGGAAATGCAGGATTATTGGCAGCACAGTTACCTAATCTTACTTCATTGGATTTGTCATACAATCAATTTACAGACCTTTATCCGATGATTTCTCCGAACGTGACATCATTGGATATCAGCCATCAAGTGATAGATAGGACTATAGATTTTGATTTGGCTAATTTAAATGTAGAGACACTTATAACCCAAATACCGACCATTGTGCTATATGACCATGTGAACCAGAAATACAACACAGATTTGAATTTCATTTGCACGACATCAGAATCCGATGTGTTTGACTACAATGACAACGAGCAGTGGGCGTTGCAATTGGCATATATAAATGGGCAACTTACCATGCCATACATATCAGAGCAGAACACGTTCTACGGTAACAGTGGCGATACACTTAAAGTGTTTGCTTTAGACAAGAACAGTAACCTTACAGGCAGTACTTTCCATCTGCGTCTTTCATTTAAGCAAGGTGATGCAAATTTTACAGGTAATGTAGATATTCTCGATGTTCAATCAATTATTAATTATATGTTTGATGAATATGCCGATCGGCCATTTAACTTCACTGCGGCCAATCTTTGGGAAGACGAGGTTATCAACATTCAAGATGCCGTTTGTGGCGTGAATATACTGTTGGAACAGACTCCAATATTTGCGTCACAAACCGGAATCAAATCCAGACATGTAGAAACATATTCGGAAAATTCAGTCGCTTCTATTTATATTGATAATGGTAGATTGATGCTTAATGCAGAGAAACCTGTTGCAGCATTTGATATTGCAGTTAACAGCGTTTCCTTGCTGGACTTGAATAGTGAACTGAATACTCTTGGCATCATGGTAAGTACAAAACAGGATGGCAACCATGTTCATTTGGTAGGCTATTCATTAAGTGGTGGTACAATACCGACAGGCGAGTTTGAAATCGCATCTGTCGCCGAAAACGGGAGGAGTGAGATTATAGCTACCTTATCAGACAGTGAGGCAAATGAAATCAAATGGTCTGCCAATGGCATAACAACAAGCATCAACTGCGTTGCCATTGAAAACATGGATGATTACGAATTTTTCACGATAGCCGGGCAAAAGATTAACCGTCAGGATGTGAAGGTTGGTTCCATATACATTATACGTTCAGATGGTCACGTGACTAAAGTAATGATAACAAAATAAATATGAAAATATGAAAGCTAAGAAAACTTTCCTCTTATTGTTGGTCCTTCTTTGCTCTGTATTTACCCTGTCAGCCCAAGAGGTCAACAAGCTATCTGTTTCTGAGAAGCGGATGCAACGTGGTACAGAAAGTGCATTGTACGTTGAAATGGATAATTTTAGCGAAATTGTTGCTGTACAATTCACTTTGACCTTGCCGGATGGATTCAGTATCAATCCGGCCTCTGCAATCTTGACTGACAGAGGTGCTGACCACATGGTAACGGCAAGAAATATGGGTAACAATCGCTATAAGTTCGCCATTCTGTCTTCAACGAACTCAACATTAAAGGGCTTTAAGGGCAACCTTGTATCTGTAATATTGAAAGCAAATTCCACATTGGAAGAAGATAAAGACTATGATATTACTATATCTGATGCTGTCATGAGTATTAGAAGCGGCGCAAATGTGATTGACGAGGTTAACAACGGAGTTGTTCATCTCATTGCCCTACCTGACTTGCACGTTATTGCACTTGATTGTTCGGAAGCGATTGCGGGTTCTGATATGACTGTCAGTTGGACTGTTCGTAACGATGGTCGTGGCAACACAGGAGACATTCAATGGAATGATTATGTATGGCTCGTGCCTGACATTCAAGGAGGAACATCAATGACTGGTGCGAGGCTGCTTAAAACAGTCAACAATGTTTCAGCCTTGGCAAGTGGTGAATCATACCATAACACAGTCAACGTATTACTTGATGAGCGCATTTATGGTAACTATGATGTAGTGGTCACTTCCGATATGCGCAGTGTTACTAACATAGACCTTTCTTCCGTAGGTAATGTCCTGCCTCGACCATACAACCCTACTGATTCTTATTTGTATGCTAACACTGATGCTCAATACAACAAGGTTGATGAGGTGGGCGAGACCCCAACCAGCAGTGACAATTTCCGTTACAAGGCCATTGAAATTCAGATACCGCCATTGGCAGACCTTCAAGTGCCGAATGTAACAGTTGTTGTTGACAATAGTGAATCATACGCAGGCGAAAATACGGAACCGTCACCGCTCACGACATCGGGATTGGCTTCCTCATTAGCATTCTATTCAGGTAAGAAAGTTAAAGTGACAGCAACACTTCAGAACAAGGGCGGTGCCGCAACTATGACAAAGGACATAGCCTGTGCATTATATCTCTCACATAATGCCGACCGCGAGAAGGGGCTTGACTACCGACTTGATTCCAAGGACGTAGAAATATCATTGAATCCGGATGAAACAGTTGAGCTGGTATTTACAGGACATATTCCTTACGAATGGTCTGGTGAGACATACTTCCATGTGCAAGCCGACTTGAATGATGTTGTTTATGAGGCAGCCAATACGGCTAACAACTGGGGGTGCTCTCCACAAGTCAATGTGCTGATGACTCCTGGCGCAGATTTCCAACCAATGTCAATACAGGCTCCTGCCCAAACGTCGTTGAATTCTCAGTTTGATGTGACCTATTCCGTCAGCAACATTGGCCCGGGCGTACCATTCTATTCACATTGGACAGATGAGTTGTATATTTCTTCTTCAGCCGATGGCCTTGACGGTAATGCCGTGCGCATTGGCTCATGTTCTCGTTCTGGAAGTTATCAGATAGACCAGTCTGTTGCAGTAGGAGCTGCGCGTGTAAAGCAGAAAACAGCTGGTGTTGTGGGAGAAAGTACCCCAAAATATAAATATGTGGGTGACGATTACAATGCCACATGTGCTGTTATTCTGCCTACACTCGCTCCTGGCATATATTATATATACGTAAAGGTAGATGCAGACAATAATGTGTTTGAGTATGACGGAGAAAACAACAATGTCCTCCGCTCTGCAGAGGTTGAAATAATCAGCACCGACCTTTCGGCTTCTTTGGTATCCATATCGGAAGAAAACCTGATAACAGGTGATAATGTTGCCATTGCCTGGTCTGTAAGCAATGTGGGACAGTCTAACATCAGCAATCGCACAATCACAGATGCTTTTTATGCCAGCAGCAATACTGACGGTTCAGGTGCAGTGCAGTTGGCTACCGCCACCAACACGATATCGCTTGCAAAGAATGTATCAAAAACCTTCCGTACAAATATCAAGATTCCCAAGAACCCGGCACTGGCTGGATTGAAATATGTGTTTGTAGAAACCAATATTAACAATGACATAGTAGAGTCAAATACGACAAACAACAAGTCTGCCAATATTCAGCGCACATTCGAATATGTGGATGTACAGAATGCAGATCAAACCAAGGTAAATGGAACAAATGTCGCAGTTTCTGGTCTGACTGCTCCTGCCACAGTGGATATGGGGGCTGCCATTGATGTGGTTTTCTCTGTTCGCAATGCGGGTACTGATACCATCAGCAAAGACATTAAGAAGGAATTGTTCTTGTCAAAGAGCAAGACATATGACGCTTCGTCAGCTATCGCTTTGAATATGGATAATGTCAGTTTCCCATCAACAGCAGATATGTTGCCTGGTGCAAAGGTAAATTGCGAGGCACATATTATATTGCCGTCAGAGATCATGGGTGGTAATTATTATCTGATTGCTTACATTAATCGTGACAAGTCGGTGTCTGAAAAAACTTACAACGACAATTACCATTCACAGCCTATATATCTGAACGGTAACTTGCCTGACTTGACCGTTTCGCAGGTGAACGTACCAAGTGAGATAATGACGGCAGAACCTGTGGAAATCTCGTGGACAGTAACCAACAAAGGCACATGGAGTTCAAAAGCCACAACCGCATCTGTTTATCTGTCGGATAATGCGGCCCTCAGTCCAAGTACAAGCACACTGATAGAGAAATTCTCTGTCAAACAATTAGAGGAAGGTGCGTCTTTTGAGCAGAAAGCAACAATTACCATCGCAGACGGTGAGGCTGGCAGCAGGTCTGTTATTGTAAAGATAGGTGAAAACGGAAGTATTGAGGAAAGCGATAACACTAATAATACGGCTACAGCACAGTTCACTGCCGTGCAATCTCCGTTGCCGGATTTGGCAATTAGCAATATCTCTATTGAAGGTGAGCTGAAAGCCGGGCAAACAGCGACGGTCAAAGCAACAGTTAAGAATGTGGGAGTCGTACCTACCCGTAAGGATAAATGGGCCGATGCTTTCTACCTCTGCACCGATTACAATTTTGACCGGAAAGAGGCCACACTGTTGGGCAGTAAGTCTCATGTTGGTGTATTGCAACCAGGCGAATCATACGACCTGACTGCAACAATAAAAGTACCGACCGATGCGCAAGGATATTATGTTGTGTATGCTATGACCGATGCCAACGATGTTATATTTGAATCAAACACGGACAATAACACCACTCGTACAACTGCTGCCATCGTCAATTCATCTGCAACTCCTGCAGAGTTGGAGATAGTAAAGTTATCAGCTCCGTCATCTATTACAGCGGGTGAAACCGTAACAATTACCTACACTATACAGAACAACAGTGATAACGATGCTGAAGGCCAACTTCGCGATGTCATCTATATGTCGAAAGACAACAAACTGGATGCAAGCGATGAAATGGTTGGCGTGGTATCGGGCGATGTGCGCATTGAAGCTGGCAATAGTATTGAGCGCGAGGTAACAGGCCGCATCACTAATATGGTTGAGGGTTCTTACTACATTATAGTAAAGACCAACTCAACACATTCCATTGCAGAATCTGACTATGAAAACAACAGCCGTGTATGTGATGCCGCCACCTCACTTGACTATGCGCGCCTGTCGCTTGGTGAAACCGCATCAGTCACAACGTCAGGCTTGTTCAAGTTGTCTGTTCACGATGGTATTTCATCCAAGACCCTCGGCTTGTATATGAATCATCCAGAGGAAAATCCTGCAACTATGTATGTGGCATACGAAAGTGTTCCTACAACAGCCAAGTACGACCGCAAGTCAAGCGCATTGGAGGACAGCCGGCAAGAACTGCTTGTGCCGGATGTGCAGTCGGGTAATTACTATGTACTGGCACAAGCCAATAGCGCGACCAATAAGAGTCTGAATGAGTTTTTGTTGAGTGACCAGATTGCAGATGATGATGTGAATATGACAATCTCAGCCAACGAAGTGCAGTTTGGTGCAACCTCGCTCAGCATAAAGGAGGGTGGCAATGGAGGTTGGCTTACGACCGATATACACGGCGCATTGTTCGACTCAATTATGGATTTCCGCCTTTTGCGCGACAAACAGTATATTCCTGCCGAGTCTATCACATACCATGACCAGACATCCACGCGCACCATCTTCAACCTGCAAGATGCTGCTGTCGGTTCGTATGATGTGATCTCAGAACTTCCTGATGGCACACAGGCAACATTACCAAATGGTTTTAATGTGCTGCCCGGCACATCGGTTGGTTTGGGCGTAAAGCTGGAAGGTCCGGAAGTAACCCGTCTTAATGGTGCTTCCCCAATTTCTGTCACTTATGCAAATGGTGGAAACACAGATGTAAGTATCTGTGAACTGCTGATTGTTGTCGAAGGTGGCAATATTGCTACATCAATAGAAGGACTGAAGGAGGAAATGCATGAATTGCACCTTGTTCCGGATACGGGTGTTGACAATCGTGGCTATGCGACCATTTCTCCTGGAACTCAACGAACCATAAATCTGTTTTTGCAGCAGACATCCAGTTGGACACATGTTTATCTCTATGTAGTAAAATAAAAAATAATAATTAAAAATATATGAAACGTATAATATTCACATTCTGTTGTTCCTTGTTGCTGCTAAGTGTTGCAGCACAGAACATCATACGGCCTAAGATTGCCGGCCCTAATGGGTTGTGGGTGAACAGCTATAATGGTGTTCTCTTCTTTGGCCAGACTGACTTCGAAACGCAGAACTCTGCAATGCCGATGGAACTGCGCTTTTATTACAACAGTTCGTCGCACGACACCAACTATGGCTATGGACTCGGCTTCTCGCTTGGTTATGAAATGCGTTATGAGATAGCAGATAATGGCGATGTAACCATTTACCAAGGTGACGGCCGCTCTGATACGTTCAAGCGTTACGGCAATGATTTTGAGGCTCCCGCTGGCGTGTTCAGCACACTTACACTTGACGGTGAGACATACACTGTAACGGAAAAGACCGGTGAGAAACATATCTTTGGCAATTCAACTTACAAGAAACTGACTGCGGAGGTTGACCGCTTCGGTAATCGTATAGACCTGACCTATCAGGACAGCCTGCTGGTGCAAATCAAGGATGCGGTAGGGCACACCATCAATCTGGAATACACTGACGGCATGATGATTCGTGCCACGGCTTCGTTCCTCAATGGTGCGTTTACTTATCAGTACGATGCCAAAAAGCGTCTGCGCAAGCGCACGGACGCGATGGGATTCTCCACGCTTTACGACTACGACAAGGACAATCATATTGACGAGATTACCGATGCCAATGGTAACAAAACCGTGATTGCTTACAATAGTGCCGGCATGGTTAGCCGTATGAAAACGGATGTAACAGACAAGAGCATCCGCTATGATGGTGACAAGACGGTCTTCATCGACTATACAAACCCCCAAAACCAGTATTCTTACTATCGTTGGGACAGCAAAGGACGGGTTATAGAAAAGGTCGGTCTTTGTTGCGGAATGCAAGCAACATTAGAATACGATGAGGACGACAATGTAATCAAACGCACCGATGCAAATGGTGGCATAACAACCTATACTTACGATGACAACGGCAATATGCTTTCGGCCACAGATGCTATGGGGAATACCGAGCGTTATACATACGATCCTGACTTCAATCAGGTGATAAGTTACCAGGATAAGAATGGCAACAGCTATCGTTTTACATACGACAATCATGGCAAACTGACAGGCATCAGTGGTCCCGAAGGCTTTTCTAACTCGTTCACATACAATGAACGTGGATGGCAGTTGACCGCCACCGATGCCAACCACAACGTGACGCAGACAACTTATAATGAAAATGGTACAATAGCTTCCATTATGGATGCCGCAGGTTATACGCAGCGTTTCGGTTATGATAATTATGGCAATATTATATATGCTACTGATGGCCGGGGTAACACCACGAAGTATCAGTATGATGCCAACAATCGTATCACACTGCAGACAGATGCTTTGGGGCATAGTACCAAGTTGAGTTATGACAAAGTGGGCAACATTGTGCGTGTCACTGATGCAGCCAACCACATCACAGCTTATACTTACAATGCCGTAAATGATGTGCTTTCGCGCACCGATGCCGCAGGACATACCACCAAACTGACATACGACGGAAAGGGCAATGTACTTTCTGTAACCGATGCGCTCGGTCAGACAACCACTATGACCTACAATGACCACAACAAGTTATTATCGCAGACCAATCCTGCCGGTGAAACCACATCGTATGACTATGATGGTAAGGGTAATCTCATAGCAGTGTTCCTGCCAAACGGTAACACTGTCAATTATGATTATGACTTGTCAGATCGCGTCATACAAGTGTGGGATAACATGGGTGTAATTGCCAAATACACTTATGATGGCAATGGTAACCGTATTACCATCACTGACGGTTTGGAGCGTACCATGAATTATACTTACGATGGTTTGAACCGTCGTATCTGTGAGACATTGCCAAGTGGAGCGGCAACCCGATATACATACGATGCCAATTCCAACTTGCTGACCGTGACGGATGCACTGAACAATGTGACGAGTTATACTTACTCATCGCTCAATCAGCAACTCTCACACATTGACGCGCTGAATGCAAAGACTACGTTTGAGTATGACGGTAACGGTAATCTCGTAAAAGCGACTGATGCTCGCAACAACTCCACCATTTGGAGTTACGATGCCCTGAACCGCAACACGCAGATATCGTTTGCCAACGGAACTTCACTGCAATACAGCTACGATGTGCTGGGCAATGTGATTGAGAGTAAAGACCGTGCAGGCAATGCAACCAGATACACCTACGATGTGGTTGGCAATCTGCTCAGCAAGACGTATGCTGACAATAGTCGCGATGAGTTCAGTTACGATGTACTGGGGCAAATGTTGAAGGCTGTAAACAAGAACGCCACAGTACAGTTTGTTTATGATAAGGCAGGCCGTCTTCTTTCCGAAACACTCAATGGCAAGACGATGAACTATAGTTATGACATTGCAAACGGTCTGCGTACCTACACTTATCCCAGCGGCATGAAGGTGGAGGAGCACCTTAACGTTCGCAACTTGATAAGCACTATCATGCAGAATGGCACTGAAGCCGTCGCCATGACCTACAATGCAGCCGGGCAGAAAACTTCGCAGACTTACGCTAACGGCATCACTACCAATTATGAGTACAACGAGAATGGTTGGTTGTCACACATTGCGGACAGTGCACAGATTCTCGATCTTACCATGACGTATGATGTGCTGGGCAATATTACGCAGCGCAAAGACGGCATTGACGAGACGCAGACAGAAGACTACGGCTATGATGCCATCTCACAGTTGGTCTCGTTCAAACGTGGTACGGCTGTAGATAAAACTTATCAATTTGATCTGCTTGGCAACCGCGTAAGGACCGTGGAGAATGGCATCATCACTAACTATACGGCCAATAATGTGAATGCCTACACCTCTATCACCGGCGGTTTGTCATTCACCCCGCAATATGATGGTAACGGTAATCTGCTCAACGATGACAAGCACACTTATGTTTACGATCTCAACAACCGCATGGTGTCAGCAGACAATGAAGTTGTAACTTTCAAATATGATGCTCTTGGTCGTCGTATTGCCAAGAACGACATCGCTTATTATTATATAGGCGACCAAACGGTGGAGGAATATGCCGGTAATACTTTAAGTGCATCTTATCTTTATGGTAACAATATTGATGAAGCCTTGCAGATAAAGAAAGGTGATAAGGTTTACTACTATCATACCAATCATTTAGGCTCAACTTTGGCATTGACAAATGGCGAAGGCAAATTAATAGAATATGTAACCTATGATGTGTATGGTGCACCAACATTTTTTGATGCTTCTGGTGTAAAAATCGATCAATCCTCTGTGGGGAATACTATTTTGTTTACAGGTCGTGAATACGATTATGAATCAGAAATCTACTCCTTTCGTTCTCGTAGTCAACATCCGCAGATTGGTCGCTTTATGCAACATGACCCGTTGATGTATGTGGATGGAATGAATGATTTTAAGTATGTTGGAAATAATGTTATAAACAAATTAGATCCATATGGCTACTTTGAAGTAGGTAAAAAACCAATATATGGGGGAGAACCAAGTAAATTTTCTAATAATTGCAATTGGGGTTTATTTGGATGTTTTGATAATCGATTTCATGAACATCTGTTTTTTGACGATGGTGATAATTTTGGTTATGGTACAGAAGGAATGTATCGATACGACCGTGATGATATTAACGAACGAAGTAAGTATGTACAACCCCGTTATGGATTGGATGATGACATTATGAAAGATGTAATAGAATATTTTGAAAAGAATGAGCAACGAGAGTGGGGACAAGGTACATACAGTGGACCAACACATAATTGTCAAGATTTTATGGATGCATTGTTAGATGAATATCAGCGAAGAGGGGGGCGAATGTCTGATACTCCTCCAATATCTTGCGACTCAACAGACCCACCCTGCCGATTCAATTCACAAACAAATACGATTCATTGCAGTGTTTCTAATTAAATATGTAATATAGTATATGAAGGATATTAAATTTCTAATTGTTATATTGTTTCTGATTGTATGTACTCCTATTTTACATGCTCAGGTCAGTTGCAATCAAGGAGATCAAGACCCCAATACTCCTGATCCCAAGCCATATCCAAGTGACAACTATAACCCAGACGGTAAGTTATCGTATGACCCAAACGAGATAATCGGCCCCACGGGTTACGATTCTGTTCGTTGGGTAAGTATCAAGGACGTTCTTAATTATACTATTCTATTTGAGAACTCCGAAGAGTTTGCTACGGCTGCGGCACAAAGAGTGGATGTACGCTTCGATTTCCAAAGTAAGTCTTTACAGAAAGGCTTTGGAATCGGCACTTACTGCTTCTCTAACATGTCGTATAATGTGGAGAACTCGCCCAATGCCTATCAGAACCGTATAGACTTGAGTGATTCGCTCGGCATCTATGTGGATGTGATTGGTGGACTGGACGTGGTCAAGAACCAAGCGTTTTGGACATTCAGCACCATAGACCCCGAAACGGGCTATGCACCGTGGGAGCACTACAAGGGTGTGCTACAAGTGAATGACTCCACTCATGCAGGCGAAGGGTTTGTAACTTTCAGCCTACAGCCTTTGCCGACAATGAAGACAGGCGACACCATCAGCATTCAGGCGAAGATAGTGTTCGACGAGAACGACACCATTCCTACCAACCGCTGGTGTAATATGATTGACGCAGGCACCCCGGAGAGTAAGGTGGCAGGAGCGCAAGATCCAGACGATGTCAATGCTTACCGCTTGTCCTTCACCGCAAATGATGACGAAAACGGTTCGGGAGTGAAATCCGTAACCCTATTTCTTGCCAACAGCGCAGGTATATACGAGGAATACGGCATATACGCCCCGGACTCCATCGTTACCTTTCCGACCGAAGCAGGCAAGCAGTACAAACTATTCTCACTTGCTACCGACAACGCAGGCAACATGGAACTGTTGAAAGAAGAGCCTGACCTCATCGTTAATTTTAATCAGGCCCCGACCGATATTGCCCTCTCCGACACAATCTTCAACGATGATATAGAGGTAGAAGGCTTTATCGGCGAACTGTCCACTACCGATTCTGAGGGTGAGGTGAATTTCACTTATGCTTTGGCCGAAGGTGAAGGAGCTATCCACAACGATATGTTCCAAATTGACGGTGCGCAGTTGAAGACCAAGGAGAGCTTCAAGTGTGCAGAGGATTCAGTATTCTCTGTGCGCATCAGTACGACTGACGATGGTGGTTTGTCTTTCTCAAAGGCATTCACTTTGACTTTGAACCGAGTATTGGAACGTCCGAAACCCGATACACTGGATGTGGTTATCTGCGAGGGTGATGTATATGACTTCCACGGAACAGAGATAGCCGAGGCAGGCCAGTACTTTTATACCAAGAGCAACGACTATATGTGCGATAGCGTGTATGTGCTCAACCTGCAAATCAATGCCTTGCCGCAAGCACCTATTGTAACAATACAAAACGATCAAACGCTTGTTTCTTCAGTAGAGCGCGGCAACCAATGGTTTAAGGATGGAATGCCCATTGAAGGCGCGACAGAAAAGACATTCACACCGACTGAGACCGGCATATATTATGTGGTACAAACAAATGGTGCCTGTTATTCACAGCCATCAGATCAATTTTATGCCAATATGGATCGTACCACCAGTTTTAACATGCCACTCACAGAGGGATGGACATGGATCTCTTCCAATTTGTCTGATATGCATGATCCAAAGGTATGGCTTTCACCCATTACAGATGATTTGGAACGATTTGTAGGCATGACTGAAGAATTGGTGGCAGATCCGTCTTATGGTTTGACTGGTAACTTGAAAGTGCTTGATCCGGCAGAGGCTTACAAGATTGAAGTCAATAAATCCACATCATTGGATATGTCCGGAAATATATATTTACCCGACGAAGTAACTCTTGACCTCCAGACAGGTTGGAACTGGCTGGGTTATATTCCGGCAAGTAACCTAGCTCTGGAAGAAGCTTTAATTAATCTTTCACCGTCAGAAAATGATATAATCAAAGGACAAAACCAATTTGCGACCTTTACTGGAGGGCAATGGATAGGCACATTGACAACTCTTGAACAAGGAAAGGGATATATGTATTGTTCTGCAACTGCTCAATCATTCAAATATCCATATTCATTTATTACCAAAGTGGTGGCCAACGAAACACCTTTGCTGTTCTCGGCCTATTCAATTCCATGGGAAGTAAACATGCACAAGTATCCGAACAATATGACCTTGATTGGAGAAATCGTGGTCGACAATAAAACAGCTCCAGCCGGTGCATTCACAATCGGGGCGTTCTGTGAGGACGAATGCCGCGGTATAGGACAGTATGTCAATGACCGTCTGTTCCTTACTGTTCACGGAAATACTTCAGATGACGTGATCTCATTTAGAGCCATTGAGAATGCTACCGGACAAGAATACAAGGTGGAGGAGAATGTTCCTTTTGGAGAAAATGGATTAGGTACCTATACCTCACCGTTCAAATTGCATATTGGTGATAATACGACTGATATCAACAACACTTCAGAAGAGGATTACAATATCTATCCGTCTCCAGTCAGAAATGTGCTGTTCATTAATGGCGATACTGAAAAAATTAAAAGCGTGAAAGTAATCGCCGTATCAGGTGCCGTAACGGATATTCAGGATACTTATATACCTGAAGTCGGATTGGATGTGTCCACTTTGTCTGATGGTAATTACCTTCTTGGTATTGTGACGGATAAGGGAGTTGTTTACAAGAGATTCATTAAAGTTAAATAACGAAGAACATGAAGGTTTTATTCAAAAGAATCCATATACTGTTTTTGCTTGCTGCCATACATCTGCTACCTATGGCAGCAGCAGAACCTGATTGGGAATGTAATATACACGATTACCAATATGATATGACTGTGTTTGCTTCCTTGAACATTGAGGGTAGGACTGTCTTACCAGAACAGTACATACTTGCTGCATTCTGTGGTGATGAATGCCGGGGGATAGCTACAGTAGAGAATAGTGAGGCCGCACCATATTACTATTTACGTATACGGAGCAATAGTATAAATGGGGAAGCCATTACTTTCAGAGCGTATGATAAGGCTGCGGACAAAGAAGTAGATACGGCATGGTTGCAAACCACGATAACTTTTGAAGCGAATGAACGGATGGGATATCCCAGTTCGCCATTCGTTATTGAGTTTAAAGATTCCACGGTCTATTATACGGTCACGGTGTTGGGTTCTTTAAACGGGACTGTTACCGGAGGTGGAACTGTCGAAGCAGGCCAGGAGATGACTTTGTCGGCTATCCCTGACGAGGGCTATGTCTTTTCAGGCTGGACAGATGGTAGTCAAGCTAACCCTTATACATTCCAGGTCGTCGGAAATAAAGAAATCGGAGCTTACTTTTCTCCCCGGAAATACCAGGTATCATATGTGATTGATGGAGAAATCATTGATACGGACTCTGTGGCATATCAGGCTGCCATCATGGTTCCCGAGCCACCATCTAAAGAAGGCCATTCCTTCTCTGGCTGGTATGATGTTCCTGAAACGATGCCTGCTCAGGACATTGAAATCAACGGTTCATACATAGTCAATATCTATGCAATCCGGTATTATGTGGATAGCTTGGAATATTATACTGACAGTGTCGCATACGGGGAAAACATCATCTTAATCAATGAACCCACCAAGGCTGGGTATAAGTTTAGTGGATGGAGTGAAGTTCCTGAGGTAATGCCGGCACATGATGTAAGAGTTGATGGCTATTTCGATGTCACGGTAGGTGTAGTCAATCTGATACTTCAGAAAACAGATATGGTTAATATTTATTCCGTAAGAGGAGAATTGATTTATAGGAATGTGCCTTACCATGGAATCACCGACAAATTAACTCATGGTGTATACATTATTAACGGCAAAAAAGTATTCATAAGAAAATAGTGTGGATTATATATACTTCACAAGCACTTTTTTATACAATATAACTATAGCGGCTGTCACTATGAATTTAATAGTTGCAGTCGCTATGTGTTTATTGTATATTTCCTGTGTCATTATGCCGAAAACCCCTTCACCCCTTCACCTTCCTTTGTACATGCGGCCTGTAAGGTGAAGAAGCTCCTTCACTACCTCTTCACCTTATCCTTCACCGAAATCCGGAACCTGAAAAATGGCTGAATTCAGCAAGATGAAAATATAAGACACTTCTGAAAAAGTAAAGCTTACTTTTAAAAAAGTAAAGCTTACTTTTTCGAAAGTAAGCCTTACTTTTTTTGAGATAAACCGAAGATGGAATGGCGTGTTTCGAAGTTTTTATTGACAAATCAAGTGTAAGTCAGGTGTAAGGTCTTAAACTGAAGGTGAACCATAGATATTCATTTGTAACATTCTGTTTGTCAGCTAGTTAGTGTTTAAAATGAAGAGGTGAAGTATTTTGGGCACTTCCCTTTATTGGGGAGGGAGTAAATCAGGGCATTGAGGTACCGGAAAATCCAGTTTCGGCAGATTTTCTTTCTGACAAAAAAAGCGGCTTCAGGAAAAACATAGGGCCAAAACAAGATAGGTGAAACCGTATAAAGGAGATGGGTAAGCGTAGAATAGTGCCTTGTATATTATAATATGGCGAGTGGAAGTATGAAATCCGGATACGAATCTGTGCTTGTGCCGGAATAGGGGCTGATCGAAAATAATCAGGGTTAAGAAATGAAGGTTGCGATATGTTGCGGTGAAGGAGGGGTGAAGGAGCAGGTTTCCTGAATAGCGCTACTGCAGGGCGATGTGAAGGGGTGAAGGAGAAATGAATGAGCGGGAAGAATGCGGTGAAGAAGGTGTGAAGGACGGAAATCGGTTTTTTGGATTGAGATGCGATATCCGGTAAATAATAAGTGCCGGACTTCCGTGGAGAAAGAACCGGCACTTGTTATTAATCTTTTTGGGTGTAACCAGATTACTGAGCAGCAATAGTACGCTTTTCAGCAATACGAGCCTTCTTACCGGTGAGGTTACGCAGATAATACAATTTAGCGCGACGAACCTTACCAACCTTGTTTACAGTGATGCTGTCGATGTTCGGGCTTTCGATAGGGAAGATACGCTCAACACCTACAGTTCCAGACATCTTGCGAACAGTGAAACGCTTCTTGTTCTGGTGACCTGAAATCTTGATCACTACACCACGGTACAACTGGATACGCTCCTTGTTACCTTCGACAATTTTGTATGCTACTGTAATAGTATCACCAGCCTTGAACTTAGGGAATTCCTTACCTGTAGCAAATGCTTCTTCAGCAATTTTAATTAAATCTGCCATTTTGTTTTTATTAATTAGAAATTGTTTGTCGTCCCGGCGCAACATAACAGGGAACTCTGCATCCTGCCAGCGATTGCGCGGAAAGCGGGTGCAAAGTAACGAATAATCTGTCAAAAAAACAATTAAAACCTTGTTTTTTTCTTAATAAGTTGCTCATTTTTTGTTTTTTTGCTATTTTTGATTGGTTTAATAGTTTTAAAAATGAGGTGTAGTAAAATAGGCTTCTTTCTGCTTCTGTGTATGGTTTCCGGAACCGTATGGGCGCAGAAAACGGTCCGCCTGGTTGAGGCCGGACGTTATGAGATGACGAAAAAGTGGGATGCGGTTCCTGACAGCGCAGCCTGGCGCATAGTGGCTCCTTACCGTAAGGCGGTAGACAGCATCATGTCGCCGGTGTTGGGGGAAAGCGAGGTGTATATGTGGGTTGACCGTCCGGAAAGTCCGTTGTCTAATTTTGTGGCAGACGTTTTGCTTGATGCTTCCGTCAGGGTAGGAAAGAAAGCGGATATAGGCTTGTGCAATATGGGAGGATTACGGAGTACCATGCCGAAGGGACCGGTCACTTACGGTCATATACTGGAAATTTCTCCTTTTGAGAACAAACTGTGTATCCTGGCACTGAAAGGCAATAAATTGCAGGAACTGATGGAGCAGATTGCTGCGGTTGGCGGTGAAGGCGTCAGCAGGGGCGTCAAACTGGTGATTACCAAGGACGGCCGTCTGCTGAATGCGGAAATCAACGGAAAGCCGATTGATCCGAATGGCATTTATGTGATATCCACTTTGGACTATCTTTCGGAGGGTAATGACAGACTGTATGCCCTGAAAGACCATCTTTTCAAAAAAGAAACCGATTTTAAAGTCCGCGACCTGCTTATGGAGGCTGTGATGTACAGTCAGTCGGCTGGTCGGAAAGTGACGGCTAAGGTAGAAGGACGAATAACAAAACAATGAAAATTATGATGAACGTGAAAGAAATAGGCCGCTCTTTGCTGGCCATATTGTCCTTGGTGATTTCGGTGGAAGCCGGAGCGCAGGATTTGTGGATTGTTCATACCAATGATACGCACAGTTGTGTGATGCCGATCAATCCGCTTTCGTCGGATACGGCTCAGGCAGATAAAGGTGGTTTCCTCCGTCGTGCTTCGTTTGTCCGGCAGATGCGTGAAGAACATCCTCATCTGCTGTTGTTCGATTCCGGCGATTTCTCGCAGGGATCAGCCTATTATAACCTGTATAAAGGTGAGGTGGAAGTCAGCCTGATGAACGAGATGAAGTATGATGCGGCAACCATCGGTAATCATGAGTTTGATTTCGGGATGGACAATATGAAGCGGATTTATTCAATGGCCCAATTTCCGATAGTATGTGCCAATTATGATTTCAGCGGTACGGTTCTTGAAGGTCTTGTCAAGCCTTATGTGATTTTGGAAAGAGAAGGACTCCGGATAGGGGTGTTCGGCCTAAGTCCGCAGATGGATGGACTGGTGTCGGCCGAAAACTACAAGGGTGTGAAATTTGAAGATCCGGTGAGTGCGGCTGAAAGAGTGGTTGGCTTGTTGAGAGGACAAGAGCATTGTGATGTCGTGATTTGCCTTTCCCATCTGGGTTGGGACATCGAAGGAATTGATGATGTAGAGGTGATTCCTGCAACCCGCGATATTGATGTGGTGCTCGGCGGACATTCGCATACCTACTTCGAGCATCCTGAGATAGTGAAGAATGCGGATGGTAAGGACGTGATCTGCAATCAGATGGGGAAGAACGGCCGTTATGTCGGTGTGCTTCACCTTCATGTAGATCCGGCAGGAAACTGATTATTCGAAATATAATGTCAGTACGATCATCTTGGCTGAGGCATCGTCAAGGGCATTACTGAATTTCATCAGAGATCGGAAGAGCGTCGTGTAGGGAAAGAGT
>OGMW01000038.1_pt1 | contig 120844 bp, 122 predicted proteins | sample 1573281 | NCBI WGS metagenome assembly OGMW01 (sample SAMEA2581907, study PRJEB24529) | metagenome | biome: Human gut stool | place: China | collected 2011 | reverse complement strand
AATCGCTGAAACCCGCATAAACACTGGCTTTTTTAAGCAACTCGATTTATTCAAACTCAATCGTTCCAGGTGGTTTACTAGTCAGATCATAGAATACTCTGTTGACCCCACGCACCTCATTTATAATTCTGCTCATGACTGTCTGGAGAACCTCAAATGGAATCTCTGCGCTCTCTGCTGTCATGAAATCAATTGTGTTGACTGCACGAAGTGCAACCGCATAATCGTAAGTTCTTTCGTCACCCATAACACCAACGGAACGCATGTTAGTGAGGGCTGCGAAATACTGGTTTGGCATCCATGCTGGAGCCTTGCCGTTAGCTTTCTTGTACTCAGCTACGGCCTTGTCAACCTCTGAACGGTAGATAAAGTCAGCATCCTGAACGATACGAACCTTATCAGCTGTTACCTCGCCGATAATTCTGATTCCAAGTCCCGGACCTGGGAATGGCTGACGGAATACAAGATGTTCTGGTATTCCAAGCTCAAGACCAGCCTTACGAACCTCATCTTTGAAAAGGTTGCGTAGTGGCTCAATGATTTCCTTGAAATCAACGAAATCAGGAAGTCCTCCTACATTGTGGTGAGACTTGATTACGGCTGATTCACCGCCAAGTCCGCTCTCTACAACGTCTGGATATATCGTTCCCTGTGCAAGGAAGTCAACTGCACCAATTTTCTTGGCTTCTTCCTCAAATACACGGATAAACTCTTCCCCAATAATCTTTCTCTTAGCTTCTGGCTCTGTAACGCCTGCAAGCTTAGAGTAATATCTTTCCTGTGCATTAACTCTTATAAAGTTAAGGTCGAACTGTCCTTCTGGTCCAAATACGCTCTCAACTTCATCGCCTTCATCTTTACGAAGAAGACCGTGGTCTACGAATACACATGTAAGCTGCTTTCCAATAGCTCTTGAAAGAAGTCCGGCTGCAACAGATGAATCAACACCACCTGAAAGAGCAAGTAAAACCTTGCCACTGCCAACCTTCTCACGGATTTCCTTAATTGTATTCTCAACAAATGCATCCATCTTCCATGTTCCGGCACATCCGCATACTCCACGAACAAAGTTGTGAAGCATCTTGGTTCCTTCCTGAGTATGAAGAACCTCTGGGTGGAACTGAATTGCATAAAGATTCTTCTCTGTACACTCTGCTGCTGCAACTGGGCAGTCTGCTGTGTGGGCAACAATCTTGAATCCTGGTGCAATCTGTGAGATGTAATCAAAATGGCTCATCCACACAATAGTTTTCTCTGAGACATCTGAGAATAAAGCGCTGCTCTTATCTACAAATGTTTCTGTCTTTCCATACTCTCTTACTGGTGCCTTCTCAACCTTGCCACCAAGCACATGCTGCATAAGCTGTGCGCCATAGCAAAGACCAAGTACAGGTACACCAAGTTCAAAAAGTTCTTTAGTACATGTTGGCGCGCCATCTTCATAACAGCTGTTAGGACCACCCGTAAGGATAATTCCTTTAGGGTTCATGGCCTTAATCTGCGCCAGGTCTGTCTTGTAAGAATAGATCTCACAATATACATTACATTCACGGACACGGCGCGCAACCAGCTGGTTGTACTGACCACCGAAGTCAATGACAATAACTTTCTCCTGATCCATGATCAATCTCCAATCTTGTGTATTTATATATACATTATAGTTAAACTTGCCACTTATGACAAGCCTTAATTCTCCCCAATTCTTATCTTGCTAATTCTCCTCCAGACAATCCTTATCTATGCATCTTTCTCCCCAATTCTCTTCTTCACATAAGAATCCATCTTCTCTCTGACCATCGCCATCTTTCTGTTGGTCTCCTCATTATCAGAATGAAAATGCATAAGCTTTGCAAGATAGCCCTGTTCCACAGTAATCCGCACGCTCTCATCATACACAAGCTCATAAGCAAGTGATACATGACCAATAACAGTATCAGCCGGTGTGCGTCTTATTGCTTTCAGTATACAGTGTTCCTCATCAAACGCTTCTAACACTTCATCTGTAATATCACTCTTCATCAGTTCTTCAGTCGTAGTGTTATATATTTCTTCAAGTGGAGTATCAATATTAACCTTAAATATATCAACCTTATCAGCGTCACGAAGCACATTGCAGAATGCCTGCTCACGGCGATTAAGTCCCTGCGGAATTCTGTACATATTGTGACACCTTATTGACAGTTCAAGCATTTCCATGTCCGATTTATTCAATCTGTCATACAGAAATACTCCATCAGAATCATATCGGTCCTCTAAAGCTCCCGGCTTATAGCCTGTACATTTGACCATACCTTTAAGAAAAATACTGATAAGACCGTCTTTAAACAACAGGTCTGCACCGAATTTTGCATGGTCAACAGAGTCCGCATCTGAAAATGTGTTATAACGCTTTATCTGTTCAAATCTTCCAACATCATGAAGCATTCCGGATAACCATGCCAGCTCAACATCATAGGCACACATTCCAGCTGCCTTTGCAATTCTTTCGCACAAAGCTGCAACTCTGTAAGTGTGGTCAATTTTTAATTTAATCTTAGGGTCATCTGCATTATAAGCTGCTGTGTATTCTGCAAATGCTTTCTTAACATGCACTCTGTCAACATACACACGGTTTATCTTAGCATTTTCATAATAGCCTTCAATATCAACGACTTTTCCCTCGTTCCATGCGTCTATAATATCAGGCACATCAGATAAAGAATGACACACAACTGAAGTCAGGCTTCGAATATCATCGTTAATCTCAATAGTGTCAGGTATATGAATTACCTTCATGCCTGCCGCATGTCCTGCTTTAATGCCATTAATGCTGTCCTCAATGACTACACATTCGGATGGTTCACAGCCGATAAAACCTGCTGCCCTTAAGAATATGTCTGGCTCAGGCTTTCCATGCTCAACCTCATCTCCATATACAACACCAGAAAGATAATCCCACGCCCCTATTCTGTGAAGACTCTTTTCTGCACTGGACTTCTGTGTTGAAGTTGCTACGGCACATTTTAACCCGTTATCCTTAATATAATCAAGCAGCATATGAAGCCCCGGTTTAACTGGGACTTCCTCTGTTTCTCTGATTTGGTGAACATGGTCTGTCCGCATTGTACGCATTTCCCAGTAATCCTGCGTTCCCTTATAATAGTCATCAAAAAAGCTCTGGCTAAGCTTTGCCGGTGCACCTTTAAAACTGTCGATAAGCCATAATGGCATTTCAACATTTTTCTGGGAAGCTGCCCACAGCCAGCCAAGATTAGACTGATTTTCCGTATCAATCATAACTCCGTCCATATCAAAGATAATCCCTTTTATCATAACTGCCTCCATTCAACTCCCCAAAATATTAAACCGACATACCTTGCATACTCTTCCCTGATATCAGTTGCTTCATTTCCTGTTCTTACTTCTCTTCCAGATACTTCTTAACATACTGTCCGGTATAAGACTTCTTAACCTTAACAATCTCCTCTGGTGTTCCTTTGGCAATAACAGTTCCGCCGCGGTCGCCGCCTTCCGGTCCCATATCTATAATATAATCTGCTGTCTTAATAACATCAAGATTGTGTTCAATAACAACTACAGTGTTGCCGCCCTCTGCAAGCCTGTGAAGAATATTGACAAGCTTGTGGACATCAGCAAAATGCAGACCGGTTGTAGGCTCATCAAGAATATATATAGTCTTTCCTGTGCTTCTTCTTGAAAGCTCTGTTGCAAGCTTGATTCTCTGTGCCTCACCACCTGAAAGCTCAGTTGATGGCTGTCCAAGCTTGACGTAAGACAAGCCAACCTCGTTGAGAGTCTCAATCTTTCTTCTTATACTTGGCACATTTTCAAAGAAATCAACTGCATCCTCAATAGTCATGTCAAGAACATCATATATACTCTTATCCTTGTATTTAACTTCAAGAGTTTCTCTGTTGTAACGCTTACCCTCGCAGACTTCACAAGGAACATACACATCCGGCAGGAAATGCATCTCTATCTTGATAATACCGTCACCGGAGCATGCCTCACATCTTCCACCTTTAACATTAAAGCTGAATCTACCCTTCGTATATCCTCGTTCCTTCGCGTCCTTAGTCGTTGCAAACAGGTCTCTTATCATGTCAAATACACCTGTATAGGTTGCCGGATTAGACCTTGGTGTTCGTCCAATTGGTGACTGGTCAATATTAATGACCTTATCAAGCTGCTCTATTCCGTCAATTCCATCATGGTCGCCTGCAATACATCTCGCCCTGTTAAGCGACTTTGCAAGGTGCTTGTAAAGAATCTCATTAACAAGTGAACTCTTGCCTGAGCCTGACACACCTGTTACGCATGTGACAACTCCAAGCGGAATATCTACATCAATATTCTTAAGATTATTCTCCCTTGCGCCTCTTACCTTAATCCAGCCAGCAGGCTTTCTACGCTCTGCCGGTACAGGTATCTTGATTCTTCCTGACAGATATGCGCCTGTAAGTGAGTCCTTGCACGCCATAATGTCCGCAGCAGTTCCTGTTGCGACAACTTCTCCACCATTTCTTCCTGCGCCTGGTCCGATATCCACAATATAATCGGCTGCAAACATAGTATCCTCATCATGTTCAACGACAATAACTGAGTTACCAAGATCGCGCAAATGTGTCAGAGTTCCCAGCAGCTTGTCATTATCCCTCTGGTGAAGGCCGATACTTGGCTCATCAAGAATATAAGCAACTCCTACAAGACCTGAACCAATCTGTGTAGCAAGCCTGATTCTCTGCGCTTCACCGCCTGACAGAGTTCCTGTAGCACGCGAAAGAGCCAGATAATCAAGCCCTACATCTACAAGGAACTTAATTCTCGCCTTGATTTCCTTAAGAATCTCTGCACCAATAAACAACTGTCTCTCTGATAGCTTCATATTCTCAAGGAATTCCTGAAGCTTTATAATAGACATGTTAGTAATCTCATATATGTTCTTATCTGCAATAGTAACAGCAAGTGAAGACGGCTTAAGTCTCTGTCCGTGACAGGCAGAACAAGGTCTTATTCTCATAAATTCCTCATACTGCTGCTTGGTATTATCAGAATATGTCTCTCTGTATCTTCTCTCCATATTCTTGATAAGACCTTCAAATGCGACATCATATACACCCTCTCCGCGCTGGCCTTTATATTTAACCTTTACAGAATGTCCCTTAGTACCATTGATAATAATATCCTTAATATCATCAGGATAATCCTTGAATGGTGTCTTTAATGAAAATCCATATTCCTCTGCAAGTGCATCAAGAACCGCCCTGCTAAAGCTGCCCTCATCCTTAGATGACTGCCATCCCATTCCGACAATAGCGCCTTCATCAATGCTGAGACTCTCATCCGGTATAAGCAGCTCTGCATCAAACTTCATTGTATAACCAAGTCCGAAACAGTCCGGGCATGCGCCAAATGGATTGTTGAACGAAAAGCTTCTTGGCTCAACCTCATCAATACTTATACCACAGTCTGGGCAGGAAAAGCTCTGGCTGAAATTAAGTGTCTCACCATCAATAACATCTACTGTCATAAGACCTTCGGCAAGCTTAAGAGCTGTCTCAATAGAATCTGTAAGTCGTTTCTGTATTCCGTCTCTTACAGAAAGTCTGTCTACAACAATCTCAATATTATGCTTCTTATTCTTATCAAGCTTAATCTCATCTGTAAGCTCGTACATGCTTCCATCAGCAATAACACGCACAAATCCGCTCTTCTTTGCCTGCTCAAACAGCTTTACATGCTCACCCTTTCGTCCACGGACAACAGGTGCAAGAATCTGAATCTTAGTTCTCTCAGGAAGCGCCATAATAACATCAACCATCTGGTCAACTGTCTGTTTGTTGATTTCTCTTCCACATTTTGGACAATGTGGAATACCAATTCTTGCATAGAGAAGTCGGAAATAATCATATATCTCTGTAACAGTTCCTACTGTAGAACGTGGATTCCTGTTAGTTGACTTCTGGTCTATAGAAATAGCCGGTGAAAGTCCTTCGATACTGTCAACATCAGGCTTTTCCATCTGCCCCAGGAACTGTCTTGCATATGAAGACAGCGATTCCATATACCTTCTCTGACCTTCTGCATATATTGTATCAAATGCAAGGCTCGACTTTCCCGAACCTGAAAGTCCTGTAAGCACAACCAGCTTGTCTCTTGGAATATCAACATCTATTCCTTTAAGATTATGCTCTCTTGCACCCTTTATCCTTATGCAGTTCTTGTAACTGCCTCTTTCAATCTCTTTCTTTAACTTACTATCAGCCATGTTTTTTTCCTTCATAAATATATTTATTAATCTCAATCATCTTGTCACGAAGCTGTGCAGCCTCCTCAAAGTTAAGCTCTGCTGCTGCCTTACGCATGTTCTTCTCAACCTGCGTCTTAACCTTCTCAAGCTCTTTGATGCTCATAGATTCATAATCAACCTTAAGCTTTCCTGAAGCATCACCCGGTTCCGCTGCCTTGCTTATACTTATCAGATCTCTTACTGCTTTCTTGATTGTCTGTGGAGTAATTCCATGCTCATCATTATACTCCTGCTGAATCTTTCTTCTTCGTTCTGTCTCTGAAATAGCCTTTTCCATAGATTCAGTAATCTTGTCTGCATACATGATAACATGTCCCTCTGCATTTCTTGCAGCTCGACCAATCGTCTGTATAAGCGATGTCTCTGTTCTTAAGAAGCCTTCCTTATCAGCATCAAGTATTGCAACAAGGCTGATTTCAGGAATATCCAGACCTTCTCGTAGCAGGTTGATTCCAACAAGAACATCAAATCCATCAAGACGCATATCTCTTATAATCTTCTGACGCTCAAGCGTATCAATATCTGCATGAAGATACTTAACCCTGATTCCTGCCTCTTTAAGATAATCAGTAAGGTCCTCCGCCATTCTCTTGGTAAGTGTAGTAACAAGCACCTTGTTCTTCTTGGCAGTTTCCTTATTAATCTCTGATATAAGGTCATCAATCTGTCCTTCAATCGGCTTAACAGTTATCTCCGGGTCAAGAAGTCCGGTAGGTCTGATAACCTGCTCGGTTCTCATAAGTTCATGCTCTGCCTCGTATGTGCTTGGTGTTGCTGATACGAAAAGCATCTGTGAAATCTTGCTCTCAAACTCACTGAAATTAAGCGGTCTGTTGTCCTTCGCAGATGGCAGTCTGAAGCCATAATCTACAAGCGTAGTCTTTCTTGACTGGTCGCCGGCATACATGCCGCGAATCTGCGGAATAGTAATATGCGACTCATCCACAATAATAAGAAAATCATCTGGGAAATAATCCATCAGAGTATACGGAGGACACCCTGCCGGAAGTCCTGCCAGATGTCTTGAATAATTCTCTATTCCTGAACAAAAGCCTGTCTCCTGCATCATCTCTATATCAAAATTCGTTCTCTCTTCAATTCTCTGTGCCTCTAAAAGCTTATCCTCACTCTTGAAATACTTCACTCTCTCGGCAAGCTCTGCCTTGATATTCTCAATAGCAGCGTCCATCTTCTCCTTCTCAACAACATAATGTGAGTTAGGGAATATCGCAATATGTTCAAGAACGCCTTTAACTTCGCCTGTTAGGGAATCTATCTCACTTATTCTGTCCACTTCATCACCAAAGAATTCAACTCTTATGGCATCACCTGATGATGATGAAGGATACACTTCAACAACATCGCCTCTTACCCTGAAGGTTCCTCGCTTAAAATCCTGGTCGTTCCTTACATACTGGATATCAATAAGCTTTCTTATGCAATCATCCCTGTCCTTCTCCATTCCCGGACGAAGTGAAATAACCATGTTCTTGTAATCAACCGGTGCACCTAATCCATATATACATGAAACCGATGCAACGATAATAACATCATTTCGTTCGGAAAGTGCCGCTGTTGCCGAATGTCTTAATTTATCAATCTCATCATTAATAGATGAATCCTTCGCAATATAAGTGTCACTCTGAGGTACATAAGCCTCCGGCTGATAATAATCATAGTATGACACAAAATACTCGACTGCATTCTCCGGGAAAAATTCCTTCATCTCCCCGTAGAGCTGCGCCGCCAGTGTTTTATTGTGAGAAATAATCAGTGTCGGCCGGTTCAGCTGTTCGATGACGTTCGCCATCGTAAAGGTCTTACCCGAACCCGTCACGCCGAGCAGCGTCTCAAACTGGTTGCCCTCACGGAATCCGCGCACCAGTTCTTCAATCGCCTGCGGCTGGTCGCCGGTCGGTTTATATTCAGAATGTAATACAAAATGATCCATATTGTCATGCCTCCTCTTCAAACGATTAGTAATTCTACCTTACATCACCTGTTTTTTCATCAGCCTTCCGGCTAACGAAATACGTTTTCAAAATAATCAAGAGCAGCTTCCACCTGATTATCAACTTTTATTCCCGTCTCTTTTAATTTCGTCATTTTCCCTGTATATTCAACTTTCATATCAGGTTCAAATCCTTTTCCGTGAATATTGTTTCCTTTCGGCGTGTAATATTTTGATGTTGTAAATTTTATTGCTGTTTTGTCCTGAAGTTCAAATGATGACTGTACTATACCCTTTCCAAAAGTCTTTGTCCCTATAAGCTTTGCCTTTCCATAATCCTTAAGTGCACCGCTAAACACCTCAGACGCACTTGCGGAATTGCCATTTACAAGTATGACAATAGGTACATTTACCTCCTGTTTATCCTTTGTGTAATATTCCTGTGCCATACCTTGCTTATCTTTTGTGTAAACCACAAGTTCTTTCGGAAGCAGCCTGTCAAGCATTCCTATTGCAGTATTTAAAAGTCCTCCGCCATTGTCCCTAATGTCAATTATAAGACCTTTTTCACCTTTATTCTCCAAATCGTCAACAGCTTTTATAAATTGTTTCTCAGTTACCTCTTCAAAACCGCTTACAGAAATATAGCCTATATTATTATCAAGCATCTTGTGTGAAACAGTATTATCCCTTATCACTTTTCGCTCTATTTTCATCTTTAATAACTGAGCAGCATTTTTCCTTTGCAGTGCAATTTCAATACTTGTGCCCTCTTTTCCTTTTACTTTTGACACAATATATGAAATATCTTTGTTTTCAATATTTTCTCCATCAACCTCGACCAAAATATCCCCCTTTTTTACTCCCGCTTTTTCAGCAGGTCCGCCGGACACAACACCTATTATAGTGAGAACACCTGTCTTTGAATTTTGAGACATATATGCGCCAATTCCACAAAATACGCCGCTTGATTTTTCAGAAATATCCTTATATTCATCCTTTGTATAATATGCCGCATATTTGTCATCAAGGCCATTTAATATTCCCTTATATATCGAATCCGCCATCTTTTCATAATCTATATTATTCAGATAATACTTATCTATATAAGCAGACAGCAGATTTACCTTATCTTTAATTTTTTCCGCCTGCTCATCCGTAACCTGGCTGCTGCCTGTTTTTATTGCTGAATTTAAATCAAGCCTGCCTGTATACAATCCAACCGTTACAAGCACAACAAAACAGGTAACAGTCACTATAACTCCCATTAAAACGCCTTTTATATAACTTAATGTTTCTTTTTTATTATTCATATAATCACTCTTCCAATCAGTTTTTGATATTGTTTACTGCTAATAAAATATATATGTTGTTGGTTTCAAAAATATTTTACCCCTGTCTCCGACAGTGTCAGCTCGATGGCATCTGCGGCAACAGGGGTATTTTTTATTTTGCAATATTAAAACTCAAATGTTTCCATATATTTCATATATTTAACAACCATCAACGCAATCTTAAATGTAATCGCATCATCAAACACTCTCAAATCAAGTCCTGTGCTCTTTTCGAGCTTGTCAAGTCTGTATACGAGTGTATTTCTGTGAATGTAGAGCTGTCTTGATGTCTCTGATACATTCAGGCTGTTTTCAAAAAATTTGTTTATCGTTGCGATAGTTTCCTCGTCGAAATCGTCCGGTGTCTTGTCACCGAATATCTCACCTATAAACATCTTGCAAAGGGGCATTGGCAGCTGATATATCAATCTTCCTATTCCAAGACTGCTGTATGCAATAACATTCTGGTCACTATAGAAAATCTTTCCTACGTCAAGTGCCATCTTTGCTTCCTTGTAAGAACGTGAGACATCTTTTATCTCATTTACGATAGTTCCATAAGACACATGAACACTTATCATCGCCTCTGTGTTTAACATATCAAGAATGACATTTGCTGTCTTATCCATGTCCTCATAGCCTTCATTTTCTTGAAGCTCTTTGACAAGAATAATATTTTTTTCATCAACCTGAGTTATAAAGTCTCTTGTCTTTCCTGCAAATAATCCCTTTACAGTTTCTAAAGCGTTTGAATCTTTTTCATTTTTTGTCTCTATCAAAAATACTACTCTATTTACACTTGTGTCTATATGAAGTTTCTTTGCACGATTGTAAATATCAACCAAAAGAAGATTATCAAGCAAAAGATTTTTTATGAAATTATCTTTATCATAGCGTTCCTTGTATGCAACAAGAAGGTTCTGAATTTGAAATGCCGCAAGTTTTCCGACCATATACACGTCATCACTGTCACCCTTTGCAAGAATAACATATTCAAGCTGATGGTCATCAAAAACTTTGAAAAACTGGTACCCCTGAAGTACCTGACTGTCTGCCGGAGACTCTACAAATGCCATAACTGCATCTTCATACTCTTCAACATTATTTATTGTCGTAGCTAATGCTTTCCCCTCTGTGTCCATAACACATATATCAATTCTGGTAATATTCTTAAGTCCATCTATTGTTGTCTGTAAAACCTGATTAGATATCATATATTCCCTCCAACATTTATCATCTATATTTTACTTGCCGCCGTTTACACTATAAAACTACACAGCATCCTACTTTTTAACTCTATTATTAAACTATACCATCAATTTGCACAAAAGTAAATACTACATAAAACAATATATCCATATTTACCATATCATCATACTAAAAAATTGTGCATTTTAACAAAAACCACCTTCCCTGTAAAAATATATATCATAAAATTCACGTCCAAAAAAGAACCGTCACAAAATCGTGACGGTTCTTTAAATAGAACTGTATATTTAAAATACATAACATTCTTTTAAAACTAGTTTGTAATAACTTTCTCTGTTTCCTTGTCGAATACATGAATCTTGCTTGTGTCAAGCGCAATCTTGATTGTATCGCCAGGACGAGCTGTTGTACGAGGATTTACACGAACTGTGATGTCAAATCCTTCTACTGTGAAGTATAAGAATACTTCGGCACCAAGCATTTCGTAAACTTTTACAGTAGCTTCAAGAACATTGTCTGTACCGTTGTTTACATAAATCTCTTCATCCTTGATATCCTCAGGACGAATACCCATGATAACATCCTTATCAATATATCCGCCTTCAACAAGCTTCTCAGCTTTTCCTTCAGGAAGTTTAACTGAGTATGTACCAAACTCAAGTTTAACGTCTGAACCGTCTTTAACTGCTTTACAGTTGATGAAGTTCATCTGAGGTGATCCGATGAATCCTGCTACGAATACGTTGCAAGGTTTTGTATAAAGGTCGATAGGTGAAGCAACCTGCTGCATAACACCATCTTTCATAACTACGATACGAGTACCAAGTGTAAGAGCCTCTGTCTGGTCATGTGTAACGTAGATGATAGTAGCTTCAAGTCTCTGATGAATCTTAGAAATCTCTATACGCATCTGTACACGAAGTTTTGCATCAAGGTTTGATAAAGGCTCATCCATAAGGAATACCTTAGGATTACGAACGATTGCACGACCCATAGCAACACGCTGTCTCTGACCACCTGATAAAGCCTTTGGCTTACGGTCTAAGAGATGCTCAATATCAAGAATCTTTGCTGCTTCATGAACAAGCTTGTCAATCTTCTCCTTTGGAGTTTTTCTAAGTTTAAGACCAAATGCCATGTTGTCATAAACTGACATATGAGGATAAAGAGCGTAGTTCTGGAATACCATCGCGATATCTCTGTCTTTTGGCTCTACATCATTTACAAGAGTATTTCCAATCCATAACTCACCTGAAGAAATTTCTTCAAGACCCGCAATCATACGAAGTGTTGTAGATTTACCACAACCAGAAGGTCCTACGAAAATGATGAACTCCTTGTCTGCGATGTCAAGATTGAAATTTTTAACTGCCTGAAATCCGTTTGGATATGTTTTACAAATGTTTTTTAAAGATAAACTTGCCATTATATGTTTCCTCCTAAATTTTATACAATTCGTTTAAGCTGAATATGATGCAGCCATTTGAATGAAATCATCAAACACTTTACAATCATATTATATAGTGTGATTTGCCTGTCACATCTTTCATGTTTGTATAATACACTATCTTGAAATATTTTACCATAGGATAAATAGCCAAATAAATTTTTGACTTTTTGTGCAAAGAGTATATAAATAAGATTTATTATATTTTTTTTGCCGTTTTATTATTAAATGTCACAATATTTTCACTCTCAAACTGTCTGTTTTAACCAAAAACGATATTGTTTTTGGTTAAAATAGTCAAATTATTCGTCTTTTTTGGTGTTATATATGTCAATTCTTTTCCTAAAAAATTTCGCCTTAAAAAATTTCTGAGGTATTCTCTCTATAGCAATCTTTTCATATATGCCCGCTAACCCGATTTTTCTTATCCATGACGGAATTTTTTTTTCTTCTGCCATTATTATTTGTGCAACTCCACCAATAGCAACACATAATTTTGAGTTTAACAAATTCGCATGCTCCATAATCCAGCTTTCCTGAACACCTATTTTTAAATCAACAAGCAAAATGTCAGGTATACAGCTGTTTATTTCATTTACCATTGCTGCATCCTCCACCTCTTCGCTGTATACACACGAACCTATAATACGAAGCTCAGGCTGATTTTTTTTGCAGTAATTTCTGAGATTTTCCACATCCTTGCCGCTGTCTGTCACTATGTATATAGTTCTGTCCTGCTTCTGAAGATTTTCAAGCATAATCCCAAAACTTTTGCAGCTCACAACCATACCGGCATCCTTCAAAATATCTATTTTATAATTTGTCAGAAGAGCTTCCTCTCCCGGCAGAAAAAGTTCCGCTCTGTCTACAAGTTCATGATATTTTTCATTTTCTGCAGCTCTGTTAAGAATGTCAGCTGACGCAAAAAATATTACATCCAGCTTGTCATCATTAAGATATGTATTTATTTTTTCTATAAAAACATCATTGCTGAGCATATCAATTTCAATGCCCATAACATTTACAACCGATTGCATAATATACCATGCCTTTCCTAAATACTTACCTGCACATTCAGCTATATACACTGTTTTATGCGGTAAAGTTAAAAATGCACGTCAACAAATCTGTAGCGTGCATTTTAAATTTGCTATTCTATATCAATTATTAGCATCAGCTGTTCCTATAATAATCTTTATATCATATCCGGTATCAACTGTTCCTGTCTCAACAACAGGATTGCTAAAATATTTCACCAAATCTTTACCAACACCATCTTCCTTTACAATAATCTTTGTCTGCGTCAATGTAGCAGCTGTGTAATCACCAATTTTCTTTACTTTATATCCCGCATTTGTAAGCGTAGTTTTTGCAGCCGTTGCAAGACCTCCTATCTGACTTCCGTTTAATACAATTATACTCTTTCCTTTTGATGATTTTGTCGAAGTTTTTGCAACTTTGTTAAATACCTGTGCCTGAGTATATGTTGTAGTGTTATTTACAAGGTTATTTATAAATGATTTTGATGCTTTTGTATCTACCGCAAATATTTTGTCGGAGTATTTGCCCGGAATCCCCCAATAGTGAATCAAATCCGGATCCATTTTTTCATAACTTTCCACATAACCAATTTTATTATAGACAGTAAGATTTGAATCCACTCTCTCATACTGATCCTTTATAAACTCGGCTATCTTGTTCTGATCACCCTTTATATCTTTAAGCTGATTCACATAACTTCTGCTTGCAACATTTATTTTTTCCGTAACCGTAACAGATTTTTCACTGCTTGACTCCGCAAGTGATAACGGTTTAAATTTCACTTCTGTATTTCTTCTTGAATAATGATTAAGATATGTTTCCTGGTCTAATACCGTGTAATAACTAATCTTTACACCAAGCATTTTCTCTATAATAAGTTCTCCATAACCATACGCGTCCTCGTCATTCTGAAAATACTGTTTAAGTCTCCCTATTCTTATTATCTGAGGTATCTCCTGATTAACTGTACTAAGTTTCTGATACATCTCAGTCGGTATCGTATAATCTGTTCCGACAGGAATAGTTATATAGTCCATATTGTTTGTTTTTGTGTTGCAGATTTCAAGCATAAGATGTGATATCTTATTGTCGTTGCTTACATATATAAGATTTTTTGAAATTTCATCTGTCTGTGCTTCCTCAACAATATCTTTTATTTCATTTGAAGATGTTCCAACATTTTCCGAATTGTTTGAGAGAACCATATATGAAATTTTGTAACTTGCAAAACCTACTGCAATTATTATCGCTATTCCCAATATTGATTTCAATAAGCTCAGGATAAATACCTTTGCTATACTTTTCTTTTTCATGATTGTACCTTTCTAATCTTAATTCTTTTTGTATAATACTTAAAAAACATATGAAGTATTATAACAAAAAAAAAATTCTATGTAAAGCAAAACCCCTATGAGCATAACTTTTTTAAATAAATTGTAATATTTTAACCATTGGATTATAAATCTATCGGAAATAGTATATTTTCTTTACAACTGACACAATACTTCACAAATATGATATATTAATAACATATGAAGAAAAACACTCTTACTTTTAACACAAATATGAAATGAGGTTATAAATTTATGAATAAAACAGTTGTCGTAACAGGAGCTTCCCGTGGTATCGGCCGTGCCGTTTCTATTTACTATGCACAAAACGGTTTTAATGTATGTATATGCTGCCGCAAAAATTCAGAAATGCTTGAAAAAGTCAGACAGGAGATTTTAAATTATGGTGTTGAATGTATCGCTTATACAGGAGACATAGGCAATTTTCAGAAATGTGAAACATTTTTCAAATTAATTGCACAATCCTATTCTAAAATTGATATTCTTGTAAACAATGCCGGCATCTCGCATATAGGTCTTTTGCAGGACATGTCTCCTGACGAATGGCACAATATTGTCGAGGCAAATCTCACTTCGGTATTTAACTGCTGCAAACTTGCAATTCCCATAATGTTAAGCAGGCATGCCGGAAAAATCGTAAATATATCATCCGTTTGGGGATGTGTCGGTGCTTCAACCGAAGTTGCATACTCAGCGACAAAAGGCGGTATAAATTCTTTTACAAAGGCTCTTGCAAAAGAACTGGCTCCAAGCAATATACAGGTCAATGCAATTGCCTGTGGCATTATAGATACGGATATGAACGGCTTCTTAAATGACGACGAATTGCAAAGCGTATTGGATGAAGTTCCAGCCGGACGCATAGGAAAACCGGAAGATGTCGCAAAACTTGCCTTCGATATTACAAATACAAGTGATTATCTGACGGGACAGGTTATAAAACTTGACGGGGGCTGGATATAATTCCCACATATTTTTTCAAATCTAAAACTATTTTGCAGGAACAAAGAGTCGCTTGAGTGGAATGCGTAGCATTTATTTTTTTTCCGCGAAATGCGCATCCTCACGGAATGTTTATTATGTTATAGGAAACGATAAGTTTTCTATAACATAATAAAGGATTCCTCAAAACCAAATCGGAATCCTTTTTATATGTCATTTTATTATTAAATCTACATTTCAACGTAAAAATCTCTTGTTTTCACTATTTCCTGTGGTACATCTACCTTGTCTTTATCCCAGACTCTGAACTTAAGGTCATACTCCTTGGTCTTTTTGCCTATCTCCCTGTTAAATCTTGCCATGGCATCCCTGAACAATGGCTGATCTGCAATCGAATCTCTTATATCCTTTGCAAACGGACAATATGTAGCCATAATTTCACGGACAGGTTTGCTAAGTAAAAGCCCTCCATGTGCCTCATGCTTAATCCAGTTTTCATAGTCAATAACAAAAACTTCTCTTGTATTGTTTCTGCATTTTTGTATCTGCATTTTGAGCTTGTCCTTCTTATCCTCAGACAATTCTCTGTTTTTTCTGTAAAACTGGACAAAATCACTATATTCACTTGTAAGAGATTTAACCTGGATATTATTCCATGCTGTTCCCTGTATAGTTCTGCAGAGTTCCCATCTGAATCTTCCAAACAGTTTAACCATAGTGGCATCAATATCTGTATCAAGAAATGCCGGAAGCAGAAATCTTCCCTTTGAACTTCTTCTTCTTCCGCTAATCTCCTGCCACATAATAGAATTGCTTCCCGAAATAGGAAGTATTATAAAGTCAGGGAATACCTCTTCCATAATATATTCTTTCTTTATATGTTCACCGTCACCCGTGTAAAGGCTCTCTCTGTAAAATGCCGAATAGTCTATCTGAAGAAGTCTGTGTACTGCCGCATTTATTCTGTCTCCCGACATGTATGTCTTTAAGAGTGATGATGCACAGCCATCCGTAAACAAAAACGGAACAAATGCTGATACCTGACCAAATATAATACGGTGATTTGCCCTGAACATATTGTCAACTTCAAACTCAAACTTGGCATTTCTATCATTTTTAAGTTTTTCTATCTGCTCATCATTAAGCGCTCCTGTTCTTTTCTGGTCTCTGAGACTCTCCGCATAATCAAGATCAAACTCACTCTTTGACGGTTCTTTTCTTCCCTCCATTATCTCGGTGAGCCACTGTTTCATATCATATACTGCACATGCAGCTCCATTGGTTTCATGTCTTTCAATCGAAAGCAGCTGTTCAAGCAAGTCACTGTTTAAAAGTTTCTCGCTCAAAAAGCCGTATCTCAAAAACAAATCTATGATAAGAGGTGTTTCTTCTTTTGATTTGTAATCCTTCAAAAATACTTTCTTGTAAATCTTATAGTATAGCTTTGCAATACTTCTTCTCAATGTTCTCACATTGTCATCTGTCGAAAATTTATCTTTTAATCTTATAAAGTCAGAAATATATCCGTCAAACTGACCGGCTTCCTCTGAATCAATTTCTGAATATTCAAGAATATATGACAATGCACCATTAAGCTCGCTTATATCGTGATACTCGCTCTCAGTCAACGCAAACTCATCACTTTCTTCATTTCTCGCTGAACCTTCGCCATTTAAAAGATTGCAATATGCATCTTCCATAAATTCATGGTCAATTTCAAGTTCTACGCCTGCTTTGTCAAGCAGAAGATTTTCAAGATTATTTGTGTAATCTATAATATCATCAAACAGTGACATTGCCTCAGTTGATTGTCCACCAACATGCTGAATCGTATTTGTAAGCTGAAACACCTGCATATATAAACTTCTGTCATCTTTTATGAGCGGTTTTGACAATTCCAGAAGATACTCAGTTCCTCTTTCACACTCATCCATAAGAATATTTATCATGCCGACCTGTTCTAAGACATGATAAACTGATATTACTGAACTTGCACCAAAATACTCTTTCTGTATCTGCGGTGCCACCTCACAGCACGCTCTGTAATACATTACTTTATCTATGTCAACAGCTGTTCCATGTTCATATTCCGATATCTCATCTATAGCTCTCAGACTATCAGCTTTTATTCCTGCTTCTTTTGCCATCTCAACATATCTTTCTCTTCCGGAAAGCAGAAATTCATATAACTTATCTGATAATTCAGTGATGCTGTTATATATTATTGAGAGTTCTCGAATCAATCTGCTAAACGATGCCACCATAAGACCAGCGTAATCTTTGTTTGCCTTTATAAGACTTCTTATTGCCTGAGTAAGACGCATTTTAGGAAATGCATACACTAATGCATTTGTCTCAGCAGTGTATGTAACATTGTATGTCTCACTTTTCAAATCACACAATCCTATAAAATTTCCTGAACCTACTACTACATTCACTCCCTCTTTGCTGATGCGTATACGACCTTTTACAACCAGGCTGACTGACGATATATCGTCACCTTTTTCATATATTACAGTATCTTTTATTATCTGATTTACGCTGTTTAGCTTTAATTCCGCTTTCAATGCCTTTCCTCCCTTTTCCTTCAATCCATATATCCGACACCTGAAATTCTATTTCATACCTGTTTATTATACAATACTAATGGCTCTATCGTCAATTTAGTAAATGAATAAAATAGAACAAAAAAGGCAAAAACGACAAAAAAAGACAAGGCTCTATGCCTTGCTCAAATATATATATAAATCCGTGCGCCCTGCGTTGAAAATGTCAGTGTGACCGTTACCCCGGCAGTTAACTCGGCTCCGGCTACCTTACGGCACACGAAAATTCTCACTTAGTGCTGCTAGGTTCCCCTCCTGACACGGTTCATGAGTTTCCATTGCGCAAGACCAAAACGTCAACGCCACTTACTGAGGGCAGCATCACAAATGACAAGCCCTAAACAGGACATCACCCCTGCTATAGCGGATTGCAGGTTATAGGGCGCCGCTAATTCCCCGGCTAGCACGGAAGCTTTTACAAAAGCTGATTGCTTTCATCACATAGCTTTCCATAAATTCCTGATTATTCAAAAATAAGGAAACCTTTTAAGATTTCCTTATCTGATATGCAATGCGGAAGAAGGGACTTGAACCCTCACGTCGTTGCCAACACTAGATCCTTAGTCTAGCCTGTCTGCCAATTCCAGCACTTCCGCTCTTTCCTGTTCACAACATTTGTCTGTCACGAACAAGATATATAATATCAGTTTTTTTTCAGCTTGTCAACAACTTTTTTTTATTTATCTTTAATTTTTTTATTTATCTTTAATTTGCATTAATTTTTCAAAAATTTTGCATGAGACAATGCCGCACAACAGCCCGACTATAAGCCCTCCGACAACATCACTTGGATAGTGCACACACACATAAATTCTTGAAACTGCCATAAGAATTGCTACAATCAGCGCGGCAATTCCTATCTTTCTCGTATTTTTGTTTACAATTGCCGGAACAACTGCCGCAAACGAACTTGCAGTGTGACCTGACGGGAACGAATAATCCGGCTGCGGCGGCACTATACATCTTATATTTTCAAATGCATTATATGGTCTTGTTCTCGCAATAACATTTTTTAATATGCCATTGCATACTATCAAATCAATTATCAATGCCACCGCACACATGATTCCTACTTTCCTTGTATCTGAATATATCAGCAGAGCCAAGGTAAATAATATCCAAATAAGTCCATAATTTCCGAGTGAAGTAAATGCTTTTACAACCCCGTTTAGAACCTCATTTCGCAGATTATCCTGTACATAATACAAAATGTGTAAATCAATCTGTGTAATCCATGAAATCATATTTTTCTCCAATCTTTCGTCTCTATATACGCTTTTCTCTATTTTTTACATCTGTTTTCTGACTACTTTGTATTCATCACCGTTTCTGTAGTAAGGACATGTCTCCCGCTTATTTGTCATAAACCTCACAAAATCGTCCTCATCCATATTCACGTCACATACATACTCTTCATATTCCTCATCGTATGTATAATTTGCACATGTATCACATTCAGACATCTTTTTCCTCCTGAGTTGCTTTTGTTAAAATGAATATCATCTCAAAAATTGACTTAATTCACTTTTAATATTTATTTTTCCTATTTTTGATTTTAACATAAATCACATGAGTTTTACAATAATTACACTTGCTATCATTCCTGCCAAAGTACAAAAAAGTGCTCCGGGTAATGTCCAGCCTGTTTTTTCAAATGGTTTGTTCTTCTCAGTTGACGTTGCCAGAAAATACACTGAAATTGTGTAGAAAATCGTTTCCGAACAGCTCATAAGTATTGAAGCCAGCATTCCCTCTTCTGAGTCTGTTCCAAATTTTTTAAAAACATCCAGCAATAATCCTGTTGCCGCTGATGATGAAAACATCTTTACCAATGACAGCGGTACAAGCTGTGCCGGAAATCCGATTACCGACAACGGCTTTGACAGCAAATCACCTATTATATCAAGTATTCCCGATGTTCTGAGTATTCCTACCGCCAAAAGCAATCCTATAAGTGTCGGTAAAATTTCATATGTGACTTTGAAGCCTTCTTTTGCCCCTTTTGTAAATGCGGCAAACATATCAATCTTTGTGCTGAGACCAAGAATGACTACTCCAAATATTACCATTGGTATGATAATATTAGACAAATAGTTTATCATAGCACGCTCCTCCCATGGAATGTCTGATTATTCCATTGCAAAAATCTAATTTCTTATGTATAATAAATACTTGATAAATTACACTTTTATGATAAGGAGGTCCCATGAATACAGTTTTTATCGCAGATGATGAGTTGATAATCAGACAAGGTATCAAATGTATCATTGATTGGGAGCAACTTGGTTTTGAAATAATCGGAGAAGCATCAAACGGTGAAGATGCTCTCAATTTTATTTTAAGTAAAAAACCTGACCTGGTTCTTATGGATATACGCATGCCAAAAATGCTTGGTCTTGAAGTTGTTGAAAACGCAAGAAAACGAGGCTTTAACGGAAAAGTTATAATTCTCAGCGGTTATACCGATTTTAAATACGCACAGGCAGCGATTAAAAACGGCGTTGACTATTATCTCACAAAACCTATTGATGAAGACGAACTCTACGAGACAGTAAGTGCCATAAGTTCACAGATAAATAAAGAAGCCAAAGAAGAGGAAACTCTTAGTAATTACCGTGACAAAGCAAAGGGCATGATTCTTTTCGACATACTTACAGGCGTTCCTACAATAAACAATATTGCAGACATGAATATTCACGCTGACATATATCAGGTTGTCATTTACGAAAAATACAGTCATCATGCAACTGAGCTTCCATATAAATTTTCAGATTTGCTTAAAGTTACAAATGAATCAAACAGTTCATATGAAAGCATTGAGATTGAACAAAACGAAGTTATTCTGCTCAAAGGTGCTTTTACACTACATAAATTCCAAGAATTTTTAGAGCATTACAACAGAGAACAAAAACCACAGGAGAACTCTCCTCTCGACTCTCTGTTTATTGCATACGGCAGAGAAGTCACTTCTATTGAGGATGTGCATATTTCTTATGAAGAAGCCCACAAACTTCTTCAGAGAAGGTTCTTCTGTGAAGATAAACAGCATACTATAGGATATGATGAACTCCCGCGTGAGGAACTTGAAAACACTTATGAGATTTCCGACAGCCATTTACAGGAGTACTGTGAAAAACTCACAGGATATATTCAGGCTTCAAAGAGAAATCAGATTGCCGAAACTTTACACGAACTTGAACATAATCTCTTTAACTCAACAAGTGATATTTCAAGAATAAAGCTTTTTTTGACTGATTTATATTTGTCGATAAAAGAAAAAATTTCGCATCTGTACCACAATGCTAATATTGCTTTCCCCGGAAATGCGGAAATCATCGATTATATAGGAAGCAAATATTATCTCTATGAGATAATGCTGTATTTCACCGAACAATTTGACATGATTACCAGAACAATAGGCAATCCTACCAGCGAAGGTGTTATGGACGATATTATACATTATATTGAACACAACTATATGGATAATATCAAACTTGAAAATATTGCACCGCTTTTTGGTTATAACAGTTCATACCTCGGCAAAATCTTCAACAAAAAAGTAGGCGAGGGATTCAATATATTTGTAGACAAAGTAAGGATTAAACACTCTAAAGAGCTTCTCCTTACAACAGACCTCAAAGTTTATGAGATAGCAGAAAAAGTTGGCTATAAAAATGTTGACTATTTCCATACAAAATTTAAGAAATATGTCGAAATGAGCCCTGCTGAATTCAGAAAGAAAAACAAGGATACCATTTGACAAAATATAATGCATATGGTACTATTGCCAACAGTGTTGAAGTTATCGGCACTATGCGGATATGATGGAATTGGCAGACATGCAAGATTTAGGTTCTTGTGCCGTGAGGCGTGCAGGTTCGACTCCTGTTATCCGCATAAACCAACAAAAAGAAGTCCTTTTTATTGGACTTCTTTTTTAATTTTTATTGTGTCTTAAATCTCTCTACCGAATCAGACATATCATTTGCCGCAGTGCTTACTGTCATTGACATTTTGCTTACGTCTTTTACTATCTTCAATACGTCCTCGCCCGCTTTAAGTGTTTCCTCAATATTCTGCATGTTTGTTTCAGCCTGCAGATTCAAATTATTTATGTCATCCGCTATACAAGATGTCTCACCTTCAAGTCTTTCTGTTGCCTCTCTGATATTAGTAACTCCTTCTGCAACGGATTTGATACATCCTTTAACTTTCTCAAAGATTTTTCTTGTATTATTCATATCCTCAGACTGCCTGTTTATCGCATCCTGTACAGTTTCCATAGTCGATATTGTCTTTTCGGAATTCTCACCGAGATTCATAATCATCTTTTCTATATCTGCTGATGCAGCATTACTCTGGTCAGCCAGTTTGCTTATCTCCACAGCTACAACCGCAAAACCTTTTCCGCTTTCACCGGCTCTTGCCGCTTCAATAGATGCGTTAAGGCTCAACAGATTTGTTTCTTCAGCTATCGACGCAATAAGATTTACAGTTTCTTTTATTTTTTCTACAGATATATCCGTCTCGCTTGTCTGCTCTCTTATTTTATCTATCGCATCAAGCACTCCTTCATTTGAAGTGTATAAATCCTTAAGACTATTAGCTACCTCACTTCCTGATTTAAGCATATCTGTCGCTGCATCCGAAAGACCGTCAACTTCATCTCCAGTATTTCCAAGCATATGATTAATATTGTTTACGTTTTCCGTAACACTTCCCGTAACCTCTGCCTGATTCTTTGCACTCGAAAGTACACTCTTAAGATTTTCACTGATTGATGACATGGCATCACTCGCCTGCCCTGCAACATTACTCATGTCTTTTGACGAACTGTCAAGTCTTGATGTGTTTTCTGATATTGAACCTATCATATTGTGAAGGCTTTCCTGAAGGCTTTTTGTGCTTGCTGAAAGTTTTCCTACTTCATCTTTTCTGTTTAAATTTTTTTCATTTATATTTACACTCAGATTTCCCGAAGCCATTTTCTGAACTACCAGAACACTATCCTCAATAGCAGCTGCTATTCCCTTTGATGCAATAAAGCATACAAATATTGTCAATATCAGAACAATACCAAGAACAAAGAACAACAATCCACTTACAAGATTTATGGTCTTGTCAACAGTTTTTACAGGCATTCCCGCAAATATCATTCCGATAACATCATCACTGTTATTTTGTTTTACAGGAATATAATAACCATAATACATCGTTCCTTCTACACTGACACGACTTGAAAACACATCATTACCTTTTTGTAAAACATTCTTTTTCACATAATCTCCAGCTTTTGAACCCAGAATATAATCACCTTTTTTATCTTTAAGAGAAGTAACTATACGTTCATCACCGTAAAAAAAAGTAAGACTGCTTCCGGTTTTTTCACTCATCTCAACTACAAGTTTTTGAGAGAGTGATACATTGTATGTACCTTTCCAGATTTCACCGGAATCATTTCTGAAATATTCTCCTGAATTCTGATTATATGCTGTATGTAATGCTTCTGCTGTAGCCTGTAATTCATTTTTTGTTTTTGATAGCAATGCATTTTTTATGACAGTATTATTTATAATAATAACTGCAATGCAGACTGCCAGTATCGGCAACAGTGCCACAAATAATATTTTGTACTTAAGCTTCCAGTTTTCAAATATTTTAATCATACGCAACCCCCTATTTCCATTTCAATTCTGAAACATTATGGTAATACCAGTTTATTTCTCCGGTAATTTTTGCGTCATCAAGTGTCTTTCCTTCCTCTCCAATGCTATCTCCCGTATTGGTTTTTAACACTCCATCAAACACTCCAAAATCACCTGAAACAATCTTTTCTTTAGCTTCTTTTACCTTTTCTGCAGTCTGATCATCACAAAGTGACGACAACTCTGTGAGACTAACAAGACTTTCTTTCATTCCTCCGTAGTAATTTTCTCCGCTGTATGATGCATTTATTATGCTGCTTATATATGATGTATAATATGCACTCCAATTCCATATAACAGACGTAAGTGTAGCTTTTGGAGTTTCCTTGCTCATGTCTGAATTGTACCCTATTGCCCATGTACCATTGTTCTCTGATGCTTCCTGCGGTGCTGTCGTATCGCAATGCTGTGCAAGAACATCACACCCCGCTTTTATAAGTGCATCAGATGCCTTTTTTTCATCGTCAGGCGAATACCATGAATTGGTAACTGCAACATATATCTTAGCTTTTTTATTTACTGACTCAACTCCCATCGCAAACGCATCAACGCCTCCTGTACACTCGCTGTTGTCGCTTCCCATGGCAGATACATAACCAATCTTATTGGTTTCTGTTTTAAGTCCTGCAACTATACCTGACAAATATCTTGCCTGATAAATTCTTCCAAAATAATTGGTAAAATTCTTTCCGTTACTCAAGCAACCTGTCGCATTTGCAAAATATATGTTCGGATATTTTTTTGCAAATTTCTCTGTCTGCTCCATATAGCCCCAGCTTGTAGCAAAAATAACGTTACAATTCTTGTCTACGCAATCCTGCAAGGCTTCTTTTACTGCTTTTTCGTCACTGTCGTTGATATTTTCCTCTCGCACAATCTGAGACTCGTCAAGTCCGATGTTGTTTGCCATTCCTTGAATGCCTATCTCATGTGCATATGTATAACCTGAAGTTTCAGAAGCACTTCCTATATAAAGCACACCAATCTTTAACTTGTCTTTAGCGATTGTTTTCATACCCGCCGGATTTGTATCGGCTGCCTTTTTGGCTGTCTCCGAATTTGTGCCGTTTTGTGTGCTGCTTCCACCATCTGTCACATTATTAGTTGCAAAATCAACTATTTCTCCCGCACTGCATGCAGACAAGGACAATGCCACGAATAATGACATAAATAATGCTAAAATTTTTTTCTTCATCCTAAACTCCTTTCCGAAAGTTCATATACCTCCACTCAACACTTTCATTGTTAAATCGACATTTAACTGCACAGTTTTATACAAAATCATATATTTTTCACACATATTTTATCATATTAACACGAAAAAAAAAACATAAATAAAAACTTTTTTCTTTTCTACAATATGTATTTATGCTAAACTGTTATTGTTTTTATAAAAACGCCGGCAAACTTTTTTGTCAAAAAATACAAAGAAATGAGGAGTATAAATTTGAAAAAGAAAATTGTTTTTACAAAAAAAGCTATTGCATTAGGGCTTTCTTTTGCTATTGCAACAGCAGGTGTAAATTTTATATCTGACACAGTTCACGCCGCTGTCTCAGATATCAACACTGATGATGCATGGGTAAATGGTAATGCAGATACTGCTGCAAACACTTATCACATAACATTAAAAGAAGCAGGAAAACTTACAGTTACAGCCCAGTCATACGCAGACAGCATCTGCTTTTATATTTATAACTGCGATGAGAGCAGCCGCATTAACAGTCTTGAATTGTCAGGCTCATCTGTTGACCCTAAGACAGGCACCATGAGTTCAGATCTCGAAGCAGGAGATTATATCATAAAAGCTATAAAGAGCAGAAATGCAAATATAACTTTTGATTACCGTATAAAAACTTCTTTTGAAGCAGCAGGCAACAATGAGACAGAACCTAATAACAGTTTTGACACAAGTATGCCGATTTCTATCGAAAAACAGACAACCGGTTTCTTATCTGTCACAGATAAACTTGATTTTTATAATATTACACTATCAAAAGACAGCTATCTTCATATAAATGTTGATTCAAATGTATATCTTTATAAAATCACCGTATACGATAAAGACTGGCAAAATATATATGAAAGCAATTATAAAAAGAAAGGTACCAACAGCTTTGAAATAACAGATAAAATGCTTTCTGCCGGCACTTACTTCATCAAGTTTGAATCAACTGAAACAGGTGTATACAAATTCAAATGCAGCATCCCTAAATTTATATCTGCAATAAACCTCAAAAAATCAAACGTTTCAATAACACTTGGGAAAAGTTATTCTCTTTTAAAATCAGTCACACCAGACGATGCAGATAAATCTAAAATCATATGGACTTCTGATAATGAAAATGTTGTCAAAGTATCCTCTAACGGAATATTAAAAGCTGTAGGCTGCGGAAATGCCACTATCACCGCAAAATCAACAGATGATACAAGCATTACGGTAACTGCAAACATAACAGTAAAAGCAAAAAAAGCAAAATTTGCCGTATGCAAAAAGAAAAATGACAGATGGGTTAAAGTCCGTGCAAAATCCCAAAACGGAGTGTCATCTTTTCAATATCAGATGTCAAAAACATCAAACTTTAAGCCTGGAAGAACCAGTTCATATATTGACAACACAAATTCAGATGTTTATACTGCACGTTTGTCAGCAAAGAAAACTTATTATTTCAGGACAAGAGCAATATACTATGCCAATGGAAAAAAGTGCTATGGTCCATGGAGTAACACAGTTAAAATAAAGACAGGCACAAAGGGGAATACTTCCTGGAATTGCATATGGAAAAATCCAAAATAAAACAAATTAACTAATTTTACATTAAATATATTTGCCCTATTTAAATCAATGTGATATTCTAATAAGGTATTTTAAACGGAAGGGAGCAGATGCATATGTTTACTGAAAAAAAACATTACAGACATACATATTTGTTTATTGTGCTTTGTATATTTGTGTCTTGTATCAATATTCATCAGACATCTGTTCCCATACTTTTTACGCAAAGTTTTAGCTCCGGTTTTCCAAATGATATATATACAACATCTGCCACTTCTTCTAATGATGATGCATGTACACCTGAAATGCTTGGCAGACAGGAATTGTACTCATATTCAAACATAGTCCATAAAAAAAATAATTTTTCACATACATATAGATTATTACTTTATATAACAGATATTGTTCATACAATACATTTTCCGTCATACTATTATTTATCGGAATATCTCTCCGGTCTCTGTGAACCAAAATCAACTGAAAATATTATTGATTATATTCATTTGCAGGATGGAAAAAAGAAAAATTAACATAGCTTTTTATCAATATCATAAATACAAGGAGAAAAGTTATGTTACGAATTATTTTTATTATTATCGGAATACTATTCATTGTTGGACTTACCGCATTCGGTTTATGGTTTTCAAACAGTGACACGGAAAATCCCGACGAACATGGCAATGATATGATAAATAACAGCACTGAAAAGTAAATCGGCTAATCGAAAGGAGCTAATCATCATGAGAAAAACTAAAATTATTTGTACCATTGGCCCGGCAAGCGAGAGTGAAGAAACATTAAAACAAATGTGCAAAGCAGGAATGAATGTTGCGCGACTCAATTTTTCACACGGAACACACCCTGAACATCAGCAAAAAATAGACAGAATTAAAAAAGTCCGTGAAGAATTAAACCTTCCTATTGCTATTATGCTTGATACAAAAGGACCTGAATACAGAATACGCACATTTGAAAATCACAAAGTCACTTTAAAAGATGGTGACACCTTTACATTTACTACCGACGAGGTTGAGGGCAACAATGAACGTGTATCGGTAAGCTATAAAAATCTTATAAATGAACTTAAAATTGGCGACACCATCCTTGTAAACAATGGATTACTTATTTTTGAGGTTGCTAAACTCAAGGGTAATGATGCTATATGTAAAGTAAAAGTCGGCGGTGAAATGTCTGACCGCAAGAGCATGAATTTCCCTAACCATGTGATGACCGGTCCTTACTTGAGCGAACAGGACAAAAAAGATTTACTTTTTGGTATAAAAAACGAAGTAGATTTTGTCGCAGCATCTTTTGTTTCAACAAAACAGGATTTGCTCGACATTAGAAATTTCTTAAATGAAAACGGCGGTTCAGATATTGATATTATCGCTAAAATTGAAAACCGCTCAGGTGTTGACAACATTGAAGAACTTTGTGATATTGCAGATGGAATTATGGTTGCCAGAGGTGACTTAGGAGTGGAAATTCCTTTCGTTGAAGTTCCATCCATACAAAAGTATCTTATCAAAAAATGCAGACTTCTCGGAAAGAGAGTTATAACTGCAACCGAAATGCTTGAATCCATGATACAGAATCCTCGTCCTACGAGAGCAGAAATCTCTGATGTTGCAAACGCAGTCTATGATGGTTCATCGGCAATAATGCTTTCGGGCGAGTCAGCTTCAGGTAAATATCCTGTTGACGCTGTTAAAAACATGGCAGAAATCGCTCTGTATACAGAGAAAAATATTGATTATGCTAAACGTTTCAGAACTACTGAATACAGAATTAAAGATAATACTGATGCCATTTCCCATGCCACATGTGCAATGGCTATTGATACAAACGCAAAAGGTATTGTCATAAGTTCTCTTTCTGGAAATACGGTTCGTATGGTAAGCCGTTTCCGCTGCCCTGTTGATATTATCGGTATGACTACGTCCATAAGAGCATGGAGAAAATTAAATTTGAGTTGGGGGGTAACTCCTGTTCTCAGCGAGGAATTTAACTCTGTTGATGTCATGTTCTATCATGCAATGAATCACGCAAAGAAACTGTTTAATCTAAAAAAAGGAGACAATGTTGTCCTTACAGGCGGACAGGTAAGCGGTGTATCAGGCAAAACAAACACCATTCGCGTAGAAGCCGTTTCAAAGTAGATATTTCAAATATATCATAGCCAAAAACATAAAATTTCAGGGCATTCCAATCTTTGTGAATGCCCTGTTTTATTTGTTTTCAAATATTTATATATTTTTGTTTATTATATATCCTATTTTGCCTTTGTTTTTACTTTCAAAACATTAGACCATGATCCAATGAGATATTTTGTTCCGGCATCTGTATTTACAGCTCTTTTACTTCTCTGACGGAAATAATAAGTTGTATTTGCTTTAAGTCCCGTTATATTCATTGGTTTATCAGAATGCTTATTTGCAGCCGCACATGACTTATTTATTGTTTTCGCATTTTTAAAATCCTTATCAGCAGAATACTGAAGCTGGTACTTATCATAGCTTGAATACTCATAAGTAATTTTTATGGAATTTTTTCCAATAAGTTTTTTCTTTTTTACCTTATCCTTCTTTATATACCAATCAATACTTACAATAGGCTTAGTATCTTTTTTAGGTGGTGATGCAAGTGTCATGTGCCCTGAGTCACTTGACTTGCTTGATAAGTCTGAATATACGATAATATCAACCGTACCTCTGTTTTTGAAGCATGAGTTTTTCACCGTATAATAATTATCCTCCACAGCTTTATCATATTGAACAAGTGTAGGATTTATATTTCCTGCCGGAAGACTTTTTGCTGCAAGGCAGAAATCATCCCATGAGGTAGCAACACCGACTGTATACGATGAACTGTTATAAAGGTCATCCCACATAACTATATATTGATTGTTTACAATATCCTTTACATGCATATTTGTAATCTTCTTTCCACTGCTTACCGCTGTGGTTTTTGAAAAATTGGTACTCTTTATATAAGCTTTTTTGCTGTTGAACCATATTGCAATCCACGTATCATCCGAGTCCTCTGCAAAATAGTCAACTAACGCATCATTACATAAGGCTCCCAATACGGTGCTTGTCGTGTCCTTTTTCTCATAAACACTGACCTCTTTGCCATCGCTTAATTTAAAAATCTTACCCTCACTGCTTCCTGACGGCACCTTTTTTCCCTTATTGTAAAGATTTACATACCTGGCATCAACATAGTAATATCCCGGCTTCTTGTATGTCATATAATCCACGGAATTCTTTCCGTTAAAATATACTTTATAATATTTGTTTGTATCGCCCTTTGTCTTTGATTCAACAGGCTCTGTTGAAACAACCTGAAGATTTGTATTTATAGGAACACGATATGAGTCTCCCCATGACGGAATCCCTGCATATAAGCGTATTCCAACGAATGACTTTGTTGTTTTTCCATCAGCTTCAATCGTCACTTTTTCTCCATCTGCCGGAGTTGTACTCTTATAACGTCCGACATCTATCCAGACCTGACTTCTCTTCACACGATAAAATCCCGGACGATGAGCAGTCTGCACAAGATATGCCGCACAGGAATGAAATTCCGTAAGACTATAAGCAGGACTGTATCCGTTACTCCATACAATAACCCATTCGTCATCATAATCAAGTACCTTAAATTTAGCTGTCTCATACTCAAGAAAAGCTGCACTTGAATTATAATCGCTTATCCAGTCAATACCACCGCCGACTACATTGCCGCCTCCGGTCCATATGTATCTGACTGTCTGGTTATTGTCCTGTGGCAGATACTTTGCTTTTATGGTATGTCCCTGAATTTTCGTTCCCTCAGGAACCGAATAAACTGTCTGTGTACTTCCGATTTTTGCAATATTGTCTGTTCCTACCAGATAAGCAATTCCCTTTACATCAAATGTATCTGTATCCAGATACTGTGTTTTAAACTGTGTCATAGACGTATCATAATATGCCTTTGCCGTCTGCGCCGGCAGGTATGCCGTTCCAATCGACAATGCCAGGCTGAATACAAGTATCATGCTGCAAAGGTGTCTTAACCCTTTCCTACCGGAAATTCTTTTTATATTTTCCATAGTTTTTATTCTTTCTTTAAGTTTCTTTTTCATAGGCAGTTTCCTCCCCTGTTCAATATTTTTCTTATGAATCTACAAATATTATACTGTATCTGCGAGAAAAAAAATGAAAGTTTGCGTGAATGGTACATATATGGTGTGAATTGAACTACGCACACATTATTTATGGCTGTCATATCTCGCCTCTTACCCATAAAAATCTACCACTTACCTAAATAATATTTACAACATTTTAACCATATGCTTTAATCATATCAGACAGATAAAAACAGCAAACTTAAAATTATAACGTTCTTAAGTTTAATCTCTGTCAATAAAAAATGAAAAAGATAATGTACAGCAGGAGGTGAAAAATTTGAAAATTCACTTGGAACTGGTTGATGAGAATGAGCCTGAGATTATTATTAAATGCCGGGAACTCACACCCGATATAATCATGCTCCAGCAATTGATTACAGGTTTCGATACAAAATCAAACCAAATGATTTTTTACAAAGGTGACACGGAGTATTACGTGAATCTGTCAAAAATATTATTTTTCCAGACAGAAAGTTCTGCTATATATGCACACACGACAACAGATGCTTACGAAACCAAATACAAGCTGTATGAACTTGAAGAAATTCTTCCTGCATCATTTGTAAGAATATCAAAATCTGCAATTGTAAACAGCAGCCTTATTTACTCAATACAAAGAAATCTCACATCGTCGAGTGTTATTTCATTTAATAACACTCACAAGGAAATCTATGTTTCAAGAGCTTATTATAAAATGTTAAAGCTAAAAATGGATGAACGAAGATTTCATAAATAAAAAAGGGCAAATCCAGCACTTTGCCCTAGCAAGAATTTCCTATTCCATAAAAAATTTTCAATCAAAAATTAAGTGCTAAGAAGCACAGAAAAGAGGTCAAATCATGAACAGAAATAAAAATTCAATTTTTTGGGGACTTATGCTTATCGCCATAGCATGCTGCCTCATATTAAATCAGCTTCATATTGTTACATTTGCCATAAGCGTATCTAAAATAATATTAGGAGCTATTTTCGTCGGAACTGCCATAAATTCAATATTTGCAAGAAGTTTTTGTGGCTTTTTCTTCTCACTTGCCTTTCTGTGGCTTATCTTTGACAGTGTATTCGGTTTTCCGTATATATCCACAAAAACAGTTTTAATAATTGCTTTACTGCTCACTATCGGATTTTCAATGCTTTTTCCAAGCAAGCATTTTCCGCACAATAATTATAACGCAAAAAAACATGTGGAATGGGATGATTATGATGATCCTGATAAAGTCGGAAAACATCAGACTGTTTTTAACGAAGATACAAATGAAACTTTTTATGGCTACAACCAATTCGGTGCATCAGCAAAGTATATAAATACGGGTAACTTTAAAAAAGCATCTCTTGAATCATCCTTTGGCGAACTTAAAGTATATTTTGACAGTGCAAAAATCATTGCTGATACAGCAGAAATTTATGTTAAACAAAGTTTTGGATGTACACAGCTTTTTATTCCAAAAGAATGGCAGATAATTCAAAAAGCATCTGTATTTGCGGGAGCCATTGAAGAACGCAACAAAAATAAAAGTACCGGCTCACCTATAGTATACCTTACAGGCGAAGTAAAATTTGGAAGTATTATAATCACTTATGTATAGATTGTGTGAATATATAAAATCGTGGAAAATATATAGACTTGTGTAAACATATAAAATTGCATAAATATATGAACTCTTGAAAAAAACACGAGCGGTGCAGGCTTATACAATCCTGCCACCGCTCTTATTTTTTATATACCGGTATCTATTTTTCTAATATATTCTTCCTGATACCGCTAAATCTGCATTTTGTTAAAATCCCATAATTCGGATATTGTATTCCTTCTTATTCAGAGTTGCTATAACATAACCATATACATAGTCTTTCTTTTTCTTTATGCTTACAACGCCTTTTTTGTTTACAGTTATATATTGACTATCTTCTCCAATACGGAACTTTGCTTTTTTCAATGCCGGTGCATATTTTACAAGATTTAATTTTGTTCCTTTCTTTACATCGATATATATATAATTTGTATTTGACTTAGATGCTGTAGGAATATAACTTGACATAAGTTTGTATGTTTTGCTTACAGCCATTGATACAAGTTCCTTGTTCTTCTTTAAGTTTACCTTTGTAAATTTATTTCCATAACATGAAAGTGTAGTTAGTTTTTTGTTTGGCATAACATTTAATTTATTAAGTTTGTTATTTGAACAACCGAAATAACTAAGTTTTTTATTTTTTGATGTATTTAATTCTGTAAGCTTATTATCATTACAATAAACTGATATTAATTTTTTATTTTTTGATATATCAAATTTTTTCAGTTTATTCTGTCCGCAGCTTATACTTTTAAGATTTTTATATTTTGAAATGTCAAGCTTTGTAAGTTTATTTCTGTCACATGAAACAGATAACAGTTTAGGGCATCCACTTATATTTAATCTTGAAAGGGCATTGTAGGCACAGCTCACTGATTTTAATTTAGAACAATTTCTAACCGTAAATGAGCTTAGTTTTTTATTATTCTGTACCCATAAGTTAATGATTTTGTCTGATGATGCATCAATCTTCTTAGCGGATGTATCGGTCACATACAATGTACCCACTTCTGCATTTGAAAGTTTTACTCCATTTATCTGTTTTCCCATAAGATTAAAATCTTCAACTTTCTTGTACGCACTGCCCTTTGCAAAATTAAATGCATATTTTTTACTTCCCTGTGCTGTATAAGACAAATTGTTTAGTTTTTGATTTATACCTGAAATAACTAACTGTGATGCAGCTTTTGAAGTAATATTCAGCCTTTTTATATTATTCTTTGGAAATGTTAATTTGGTCAGCGTTCCTGCATTCCACATGAGTTCGCTTATATTAGGATATAATTTTATAATCTGAGTAAGATCTGACTGTGAAGCTTTTTTACTTATTGAAACATATGTAATTTTCTCTGCCTCAGACTGACTGATATAACCGTTTTCGTCCGAATCACTTTCCTTTACAAAAGCCTGTAACTCGGAGCTTGATAATTTTACATCATCAATTTTTGTACCTGTAGTTTCCTCATTGTCACTGTCATCTGTTGAATCATCATAACTATCGTCTGTCGAATCGTCATAGCTGTCATCCGTTGAATCATCGTAATATGAATCATCTTCATCCTGAATAGTTTCAGCGTTGACAAAAGCCTTGTCTATAGGGCAGAAACAACCTGACACTGCAAGAGCTGTTGACATAACAATTGCTAATTTTGAAAAAAATCTTTTTCTCATTTGCATTTACCTCTTTTCATTTTACATTATTTTTTATAAACTGCTGTCTTTAACAAATATATTTTATCCGGACCCGGTACTGTCTAATCTTTAACAGAACACCGTTTTTTAAAATATTAGCACATTAAGTCCTTTATATCAACCGATTATAACTCCTGTATTTCTTTCAACAGCTCTTTATCAAGTTCAATATCAACCTTATCATTTATCTTTTTTCCTAATTTACTTACGGTTTTTCTGTTTTTTTCTATAAGCCCGGGAACTTCTTTCATTTTTTTTATTATCTTGCCTGTGAGTTTATCATTGTCTGCGATTTTTTTATTTCCAAGCATATCATTAAGCAAATATAAATATTCAACATACTGTTCTTTATCAAATTTATTTCTTTCGATTGCCTTTTTTTCATATTCTGCTACCTTGTCAATCTTTCCTTCCTGACACGCTGCCTGAGCCAGTGCACTGTAAGTTGCATAGAAAATGCTCACCCCATAAAATAATGTCAACATCTCTGAAAATATAATACCTGAATTAAGCTCAACTTTACTGCTGCGCTTTTTGTCACCTTTAACTTTTACAAATGCATATACAAAACAAACCATTACAAATCCGCCCAAAATAGCACTTGTATATTCATAATATCCACCTGCCCATATCAAGCTTATCAACATAATAAGCAATATGAGCTTTTTTATATTTAATTCTTTTTGCACATTTATCTCCTATTCATGTTCTGCCAGAAACTTGTTCATGTCATTACGCATTATTTCAAATTTCTTCACTGTATCCTGATTATCAGAAACATATGAGAGCATTTTTTCAATATATCCCTGCTCTTTTACAATCTTAAAACTTTCATTATAGACAAGTTCAAAAACAAGAGCCGCATGCCCGACAAGATTATCTATCGGTGTTTTCTTTAAACTTCTAAGCACCGCATGATGTTCCATAAAAGCTTTCATTACTTCATCTGTCACTCCTGAATTTTTAAGTTCCTCTGTCGTAACATCATAAATCACTTCAAGTGTAACATCATAATTTACTTTTAAAATATCTATCTTGTCTGCATCTCTTATGATATTGCAAAAAATCTTTACTCTGTCAGTAAGTCCCTCTTCAACACGATACGCACTGTGATTCCATATCGCTGTCCTTAATATATCAAGTTCTGAAATTTCTTTTGTCTCTTTTTCTTCATTTTCGGATTTAACAGCAGTCTCTTTTAAGTCTTTTGTCCCTTTTAAATCTTTTGCAGCATTTTCACCCACAAACTTTTCGATAATACCATCCTCAAACAAAAGTTCAACACCATAATGAGCATGGTCAATAGACTCCGCATCAGAAAATGTGCCATAATTTTTCAACTGCTCAAATCTTCCTATATCATGCAACATTCCTATAAGCCACGCAAGATTTGTATCATCATCACCAAGACCAAGCGAACGGGCTATTCTCTCACTGAGAGCAGCCACTCTGTATGTATGATCAACTTTAAGTTTTATCTTCTCGTCACTTGTGTCATAATTATCTGTATATTTCTTAAAAACGTTTTTTACTTTTTTTCTGTCGATTGTCATTAATATTTCACACTCCTTAACACTTTTATTATACAGTATAACACATTAGTGACAAGCAAATCTATGTTCTGTTGAAATGAATTATTTTTGTTAAATCACATAAATTATTTTCACTAAATCGCCTAGCTTGACAATGCACTATCAAACTGATAATATATGCGCTATACAGAGATAAACAGCACACAAAGTAACTAGTGAAAATCCTCATATTCTCTTAATTGACATGTGGATTTTCTATTTATAATCAAGCAAATAATTTTCTAATAATGAATATTAAATTATTCAAAGGACTACATATATATGAAAAAAGTAGATAAATTAGATAACAATATATTTAATGATAGCTCTAAGTCTGTTTCTATAGGTATTATAGACAGCAAATTGATTACACTAATAAAAGACTTAAATCCCAATATAGCGCAACACATGATTGCCGGTACTAACATTATCTTTTGGAAAAATCGTATTAAACATATTCAAAAGCATATTTCGGATTTTGACTCTCCAGAACAATTTAAACAATGTTTTGAAAATATTCCATCTATAATATCTAACCCAGATTTTATAAGTACTAATCCCAAAGACAATAGCATATCGTTTATAAAAAGACAATCAAAAAACACATCTGTTGCTATTCGTATAGCAAACGACGGTAAAGCTTCTTTTCGTACAATGTACCCATTAAGAGACTCTCAACTCAAAAATTACCTAGAAAGCGGTCGTGCCCAAAAAATAGAATAGATTTATAGAGTCAGGAATAACAAAAAGGACTGGCGAGGTATATTGCATAAAATAAAAGAACATATATCAATCTCTGCGTTAAAGTGGCCACAGCGAAAATAATTCAAATATAAATTATATTGACTTTTTTAACTTATAGTGTATAATAAAGCATGAAAAACATAAACTTTATATAGATGAAATCTGAGGACGGAACAGGCAGCCGTCACGCCCTTTGTGGTCTTAAAGAGATGTGGGATTGTCACCCCACCTATTTCATTTATTAGTTAAGGTAGATGCCAATATGACATCTACCTTTTTTCTTATTTTCTACAACCAATATAACTTAAAACTTAACTATTTATTTTTATGTTCTTGTACCAGCTTTTCAAGTACCCTGATGTATAATTTAATCAGATTTTGGATTCGATGATCAATTGTGGAAATGCTTATAAACAAATGCAGTAAAAATATGATTTTATAAAAAATTCATACGAAAAACTCATACAAATTTATTAAAAAAGAATAAGTTATAAGTTTACATATTACTTTAACTTATAACTTATCCTTTTATCTTATCACTTTTATCTTTTCTTACTAATTATATTATAATAACGCACTCCACAATTCTTTCCATTCACTTCCGCTGCACGATACAAAATATCTCATCCAGTGTTTTGTGCTCTTATAATATGATTTATCGTCTATCTCATTTTTTAAAACAATGAGATTTTTATATAACATGTCCTTATCTGAAAATCTTTTAGTATAATATTTATATATCAATTCAAGCTGTTCTTTCCCACTCTCAAAGTCTATATTCTCATTGCAAAATTTATTCATATTAGTTATATGCTTTTTTATAATCTCTTCTTTATCTTTCTCCACAACTTCATTCCAAATTTCTATCATATCCTTAACATCATCCTGTGTGTATTCTCTGATTTCTATATTCATGATTTTACCCTCTTATTTTTATATAATTTTATCAACCAATTCAGTATAACACATTTTATTGTTTCATTAAATTTTTTTATACTATCTAATTGAAATTTTCCATCACAAAAAAACACCAGAACCGGCATTTACCCGGAACTGGTGTTTCTTTAATCGACTTATTTCAAAACCCTTTTCTTTCTTATTTTTTTACAATTACCCAGCACCATTTTGTTCTTTTTCCACTTTTTACAGTAATGCGTGCTCTGCCTGCTTTCTTCGCTTTAATAACACCATTTTTAGACACCGTTGCGACCTTTTTATCGGATGACGTAAACGTAATCTTGTCTACGCTTCCGGCATTTACCGTTACTTTTAAGTGGTAAGTTTTGCCTTTCTTTAACGTCACTCTTATCTTGTTAAGCGTCATTTTTGTGGTGTGAACGGTTTCATCTTTGTTATCGTTTTTGTTATCGTTTTGATTGTTACCGCTGTTAGAAGACTGACTATTTTCTTTAATTTTAAAGACTACTGTTCTTTGTCCGCTAAAATTGCCTTTTCCCTGAACCTTAACCACGCCATTTCCAGGCTCAATATTACTGCTGTATACAGCCACATAATCAACATTATCTGTTAATGTTTTTCCATTATAAGTCAGATTCAGTTTCGGTGTAAGTTCCTTCCCTGTATATTCCTGAGCATCAATTTTTTCAACACTGACCTCTTTGATCGGACGGGATACGATCCGAAATGTCTTACGGGCAGTTCCATCATAAGAACCAATTCTGGTAACAGTAACGGTTGCAGTTCCTACATTGATATTATTGGCATAAGAAACCTTGTAGTCCACATCCTTTGTTAACTTTTTCGTTCCCGCCTTCACGGAAACTTCCGGTGTAATCTCCACTCCCGTAAAGGTCTGGTTAGAAATCGCACTAACTTTAATCTTAGAAGTACCTTTTACAATTTTAAAACTTACCGCGGTTGTTCCCATAAAATTGCCGATTCCTGTAATAGTCGCTGTCGCAGTTCCTACATCGATATTGTTGTCATAGGAAACAGTATAATCCGTTCCTCTTTTCAAACTCTTATTCTTATAGGTAAGTTTGATATATGGTTCAATTTTCTTTCCACTGTATGTCTTATCTGCAATTTCTCTTATAGTAACCTGACTGATTGCACATGGAACAATCTTAAAAGTCGTTGTATAAGAGCCTTTATAATTTCCTCTTCCTGTTATTTTTGCAGTGGCAGTTCCTACATTTGTATTGTCTCTATAAGAAACATAATAATCCACACTTTTTTTAAGTACCTTTGTGCCGGCTTTTACAACAATCTCCGGCTTCAATGCAGAACCGGTGTACGTCTGGTCTGCGATTTCATCTACCGAAATATCTGACGGCTCTGTAATCTTAAATGTTATCTCTTTGTTTCCCTCAAAGTTTCCTTTTCCGGTAATGATAACGGTTGCCGTTCCGATATTGACATTATTCTTAAAAGATACTGTATAATCCGTTCCTTTTACCAATGTTTTATTATTATAAGTAACTGTAAAGGATGGCTGAATTGCATTCCCGGTATAAGTCTGGTCTGCAATTCTGCTGCTGGCTGCCTGTCCTATCGCACACGAAACGATTTTAAAGTTCGTCGTATAAGAACCCTCATATGTTCCTTTTCCCGTAACTTTTACAGAAGCGGTTCCAACATTTGTATTATTACTGTATAAAACAGTATAATCTACATCTTTTACGAGTACCTTTGAACCGGCTTTTACGACCACATCCGGCATCAACGCAGAACCGATATATATCTGATCTGCTATCGGTTCCACAGAAATATCTGTTTTGCCCACATCCGGATTCGTTGTATTATCATCTTTTGATTCTGTTCCCTCTTCGACTGTGATCGTACGGTAAAAATCATCTCCGAATGGGTTGGATACCCAGATTTTAGTCGTACCACTCTTTAATCCGGCAATCACCCCGTCATCCGACAGACTTGCAATGGTTTCATCTTCAATTTTTGCAGTACAGGTATTTTCTATTACACAGTCCTTCTGATATCCCCATTGATTCTTCACATTTATTGCAAGTGAAAAATCTTCTGTCGTTACTTTCTCTCCGACTTTCAGGCTGACATCATCCAGATTTGTTTTTACTGCCGTGATATAAGACGATGAAACATCTACATCCTCAATCTGCGTACTGTCATTCGCTGCTGAAGCCGTCCCATCCATGACCTTATCACCAAACTCCTGCACCCAGTAATGGCATCCCTGATATACGACATGCCCTATACCAACGGCCTTAAAATTAGAACTGAGCATATTTCTTCTGTGTCCCTGTCCGGCATAAGATTCATTTTCTTCCTTCCATCCGTTAAATACCTCTGCTGCACTCATATAACCGGCAGCAATATTTTCTCCCTCTGCCATATATCCGGACGGATATGCCGTAAAACATTTCGTGCCATTTGGTCTGGTATGATCGTAGGAAATCGCAATCTCTACTGCCCTTTTCATTGCAACACGCTCTAACGCATAATCATACTGTAACTCTGTAGTACGCCACGACTCCCTTACACTATCGGTCTTATCCCAGCACCACGCCTCTGTATCCGACGTTCGGAATTCATTGATATCGGCAAGCATCGTTCGTGCTTCTGTCTGCCCATATGTCACCTTGATCTTTACAGGCGGTGTCGCAGCTGAAACCTTCATCCCACCCCAATATAGTGAAGTAAAGATCATCGTCACAGCCATAAACATACTGCATATTTGTTTCCATTTGTTTCTTTTACTCATAACTGTACCTCCTTGCCTGATATTCATAACAACATTCATCCATCGTACTGCTTATTCAGCTTTTATATTTCCTTTATTGATGTTTTCCTGTATCAATTTATCCGTGACCTCATACAACCTCTCTGAGCCAAGCTTCGTCTTGCTCTGTCTGCCATAAACCTGCCTAGCTGTCACACCATGCTCTCTCCAGTCACCTCCGCCGTTACTGTTATTTAATATTAACGGTTGAAGATTATCCATTGCATGAGCAAATTTTGACTCCGCCGTTTCAAAAGCTTCAAACTCATCAAAAAGTTTTATGAGTTCTTCTTTTTGTTCCTCCGGCAATATAGAAAAAATTCTCTCTTTTGCAGCATCTTCCCTCGCCTTCTGTGTCTTAAGATTTTCTGCATCATACGCGTATGTATCACCTGCATCTATCTCTACTATATCATGTATCAGGCACATAAGCATAACTTTTCCTATATCCACAGGCTCATTTGAGTATTCCTTTAGCAGATATGCCATAATCGCCATATGCCATGCATGCTCCGCATCGTTTTCGTTTCTGCCATGACCAGACAAATGTGTTTGTCTGAATATATTTTTTTCCTTATCTATTTCCAGTGCAAAATCAAGCTGTTTTTTTAACCTTTCATCCATCTGTTTATCCCTCCTAAAACTCTCTTTATTATAACATTACTTACGTGCATTTTCTACTCTGCATCTAAAGACAAAAAACAGAGGCTTAAAAGTTTCCGGTCACATCATAGTGTGAACTGTAGTCTTTTTAAGTCTCTGCTTTTCAATATAAAAATATGCCAAATACATATATGTGAATATTAAACTGTTTTTTATTTCCAAACTTCGTCAGCAATCTCTTTTACAAGTGCAAGTTTTGCCCACTGCTGTTCTTCTGTAATTTTATTACCAATCTCGCAAGAAGCAAATCCGCATTGTGGACTTAAACATAAACGATCGAGCGGAATATATTTTGCTGCCTGATTTATTCTTGCCTTTACTGTTTCCTTATCTTCAAGTTCAGGTTTCTTAGTTGTGATAAGTCCAAGTACAACTTTCTTATCAGGTGAAACTTTTGCAAGAGGTGCAAAGCCGCCTGACCTCTCATCATCATATTCCAAAAGAAGTGCATCCACATTTTCCTGTGCAAATACATAATCTGCCACTGAATCATATGGTCCGCTTGTAAAGAATGTTGAATGATAGTTTCCTCTGCAGATATGTGATGTAATTGTCATATCCTCTGGCTTTTTCTCAAGTGCAATATTATTTACTTTCAAAAGCTGTGCCTTTACATCCTCAATGTCAAGCCCGAGAGATTTATATCTCTGTTTTGCAGCATCCCCAACAATAGCACCCCATGTACAATCGTCAAACTGAAGATTGCGGCATCCCGCTTCATAAAACTGTCCGATAACCTCCTGATATGCTGTTCCTATATCCTGAATAAGTTCATCATCAGTCTCATAAAACTTTCTTGTTCTTTCTATATTCTGAGGAACTATCATCTGCTGATACATCTGTGCAGGTGCAGGAATGGTATATTTTGCTACAGTATTATCATCTTCAAACTGTTTAAGGAATTTAAAATACTCCACAAATTGATGTGCTTTTGCCTTAACCTTACCTACAAGATAAGTCGCTTCAAGGTCTGCTATTTCTCCATTAAACTGTACTCCGCCACCTTTTTTCTCATGTGCAACGCCATCAAATCCCCACATAAAATCAAGATGCCAGAATTTTCTACGGAATTCTCCATCTGTAATTGCATGAAATCCCGCTGCTTTCTGTTTTGCAACTATATCACGAACGCAATCATCGGTTATTTTATCAAGCTCTTCCTGTGTTATCTTTCCTGCCGCAAAATCAGCTTTTGCATCCTTTAATTTCTGCGGTCTTAAAAAGCTTCCAACAAAATCATATCTAAATGGTGTTTTTGACGTACTCATTTGTATAACCTCCTGTTTATTTTTTCGTTTTCTCTGAGGTTATACTATCATCCCAATGCTTTATTTGTATAATATCTTTATATACAGGTTTGTCATAGTTTAAAACTATAGCCATGCATTCATATACTGTATATATGTAGGAGATGAAAGGCTGAACCGTTAAGTACATATCACTGATTTTTTCTTTTTTTAACTCATACCTAAAAAGTACATCAGTCTCCAAACCGATGTACTCTCTATATTTTTATCTTTTATTAGCCTTCAGCAAACATACTGATATTATAAGAACAATCGGAAATACACATCCCGCAAGCATACCTGCTTTAAGATTATTTCCTGCATTTTGCGTTACAAATCCGACTATTGCCGGTCCTATAGAACCACCCATGTCTCCTGCCATTGCAAGAAGTGCAAAAAGTGCTGTTCCCCCTGATGTTATCTTTGCTGATGTTATGCTTATTGTTCCGGGCCACATAATTCCTACTGAAAATCCACATACAACACATCCGACAAGTCCTAAAACCGGACTGCCGCTAAGTGCTGCAAGCAGATAACACACTAGACACAGTGCCCCTGAGCCTATCATAAATTTCATTAAATCTATTTTTTCTCCGTACTTTCCGTAAAACAGCCTGCTTATTCCCATAGCAACAGCAAACAGACACGGTCCCATAATATCTCCGACATTTTTTTGAAAACCTAGTGCTGACTCTACATAAGCAGATGCCCACTGCGCCATTGAAATTTCACTTGCACCTGCACAAATCATCAGAACTATTGCAATCCAGAATATTGGAAGCCTGCACAGATTTCTTATTCCAAGCCCCTCTCCTTCGTCTGTCAGTCTCTCTATCGGACAGCTTATAAAATTAAACACATTATAAAGAGGAACAAGTGCCCAGATACATGCAAGTATACGCCAATTTTCTATTCCGAATACTGCAAAAAATATTGTTGATAAAAGTATAACTCCAACTGACCCCCAGCAATAAAATGAATGAAGCAGACTCATAACACTGCTTTTATTTTCAAATGGACACGCTTCTACTATCGGACTTACAAGTACCTCTATAAGTCCGCTTCCCATCGCATAAACAACAACACTTATTATAATTCCTGCATACGCACTTGGCAGAATTTCCGGCAATACTGCAAGACCTATAAGTCCGGCTGCCGAAAATATCTCCGATGCAACAACACTTTTTCTATAACCGATTTTGTCAACAAACTTTGCACAAAACAAATCTATCAAAAGCTGCGTGAAAAAGAATGTCGTTGATATAAACGCAATTTCACTTATAGGTATTCCATATGTTCTTTTAAAGGTCAAAAACAGCAGTGGAGCAAAGTTAGCTGCTATAGCCTGTGTAATAAATCCAAGATAACATGCAATAAGAGTTTTTCCATACTTGTCTTTCATCCCTGATACCTCCATTTTTTCTCCTATGCTTACTTTTCGTTTTTTGTATTATATTACACTTTACTGGATAATAATTTAATTATGTCGCCATTTTTTAACATTATTTTGTCATTTACATCATATTACTGTCAGTTCATTACATCAGCCTATATAAAACGAATACTCAATATCTTTTTCCGCATTGATGCGACAGTCTTCCTGCACGTCACTTCCCCAGCTGTCAATTCCTCCTACACCTCTTACAGCTCCGTATACACATAAAACAGTTCTTCTCGCCGGTGGAAGTTCTTCATGATGCGTTGCATTTTCAAAACAAATACGTATTCTCTTTCCAAGCATATCAAGCCATTTCATACTAATATCCATATTTTCCCCACTTTCTGTTTTTTAAACCAATAATAGTCTGCCACAAAATACTATATACTTTCTTCAAGTTTCTCAAATACTTTGTCCGCATACAACTGTTTAATATCATGTCTGCTCATGCCCTTAACATCAGCATCAAATTCAAAAGAATTTATTTTCTGCCCCACAATAATACAAAAATAAACTTTTCCCTGAACACTGTCAGCATTATTAGGGTCAATGTTTCCTGTTGTCCCTGTAATCCCTATTGATATATCAGTGTTCAATTTATTTTTAACTGTTTGTGCCATTGCTTTGGCACACTCGTTTGAATACACTCCGTATTTTTTTATTATATTCTCATCCACACCGACAAATATCTTTGTCTCATTAAGGTACGTCACATACCCTCCCGGAAATATTGCAGATGCACCTTGAGTGTCAGTTATCATTGATGCAATAAGTCCTGATGTGCAGCTTTCCATAGTTGAAATCGTAGTTCCGCTTTTTATCAATTTCTTTATTATACAGTCAGTCTGAACCCGCTTCATATTAACCCCCATTTCTGACACGATTATTTTTTAATTTGATTATATTGTTTTTTTGTTTTTTTTGTCAATAACTGATAACTTTTAATCTGTACAATATTAGAAGTTCAGCCTGCATATATTTGATATGGATATACAGTCTCGTTGACTCGGTTATCGTAGGACAACACTTCCATGACGTTAATAATATTAAAAATCACTCTCCAAACCCCTGCAATATCTTATGCAATACCGAAACAAAGTATTATGTTACTCTATTCTTCCTCCAGATATTTAAAATTCCTTGCATCTGTCATAGTCCCCATAACGTCCCATGTATAATCAAGATGCATACATTCCGGCTCACCGCCTATTGCCCTCTCCATATCTTCAAGTTCATATACAAGAGCATCTTCATTCTTTCCTGCAGTTATCTTCTCGGTCTTGTCAGACTCAACATAATATATATCAGCCTCCCATGCTCTCGGATATTCCATTATCTCAATGTAACCCTTCTCGCACGAAATCATTCCTCTTTTTGGCTGTTTTGAATGAAGTGACAACATTACAGATGCCATCTGCCCTTCGTCATTCTTAAGCAGCATTCCTACCTGCTCATCAACACCCGTCGGTGCATTTTTTGTCTGAGTCATCATTGTTTGAGGCATCGACTCCATAAACCAGCGTATAAATGAAAGTGCATACACACCAATATCAAGCAACGCTCCGCCTGCTAAATCTCTATTGAAAAAGCGATTGTTCATATCATACTCTTTATAACTTCCAAAGTTCATTGTGATAATGTTTACTTTTCCAAGTACTCCCGTATCCAGCATTTCTTTAAGCTTTTTATAGATAGGCATGTGATATATTGTCATGGCTTCTGCAACAACTACCCCTTTTTGCTCTGCCAAATCAATTATGCTTTCCAATTCGCTGCTATTTAATGTTATAGATTTTTCTGCAAGTACATGTTTTCCATTATTTACAGCCTTTTTCATAATTTCAAAATGCGTGTTGTGCGGAGTTGTAATATAAATCACATCCACATCAGGATCCGTAAAAACATCCTCCATATTTTCATAAACTTTGCCAATATTATATTTTTTTGCAAAATCAACCGCCTTTTGATAAGTTCTGTTAGCAACCGAATATATACGTCTGCCATTTTTCGCCAAGGTCTGTGCCATCTCATTTGCAATTACTCCTGTACCTAATACAGCCCATTTGATATTTTCCATAAATAATGACCTCCTTAATTGTATATTAAAGAAATTTTACGATGCAAGGTTCAAAATACTTTTGAACCCAACATCATTTTATTGTTACATTTAATTTAATTCATGCTATACTTAATTTCAATAAAAATATTAAATAATATTCTATTATGAAATCGAGGCCTAATTATGAAACGCATTAATTTTGAAAACGGAACTGTAACAGGAAATATTTTAAATGCAGCTCTCCCAATGCTTGTTGCACAAATTTTAAGTCTGCTCTACAACATTGTTGACCGTATTTATATTGGTCGTATTCCCAATATAGGAACTGCTGCACTTGGTGCTGTCGGTCTGTGTTTTCCTCTTATAATGATAATTACTGCATGCAGCAATCTTTTTGGAAGCGGCGGTGCCCCGCTTTTTTCCATCAATCGTGGGATGGATGATAACCATAAAGCCAATACTATTTTAAACACATCTTTTTCAATGGTTTGTGCAAGTTCAATACTCCTGATGTTAGTCGGTCTCATTTTTTCAAAACCGCTTCTTATTCTTTTTGGAGCATCAAAAAATGCACTTATTTATGCCAGACCTTATATGATGATATATCTGCTTGGCACTCTCCCTGCAATGATTTCAACGGGTATGAATCCATTTATCAATGCACAGGGTTATTCTACAACAGGTATGTTCTCCGTGGTCATCGGTGCAGTTGCAAATATTATACTTGACCCGCTCTTTATTTTTATGTTAGGGCTCGGAGTAAACGGTGCCGCTATTGCAACCATAATATCTCAGATATTATCCGCAGCATTTGTTTTTTATTTTCTGAGACGAAAAGCAGAGCTGAAAGTCCGTCTGCTCAGAAAAAATGAGCTTCATTCCTGCCTCTCCATTGCCAAAAATATCATAACCCTTGGCACGTCAGGTTTTATCATGCAGCTTACAAACAGTCTCGTCTCAATTTGCTGCAATAATGTACTCTATGTCACCGGTGGCGACGTGTATGTCTCCGTTATGACTATCGTTTCAAGTGTCCGCCAAATGGTTGAAACTCCGATTTATGCCATAACCGAAGGTTCCTCACCTATTATCAGCTATAATTATGGTGCAAGACGCCCTGAACGTGTAAAAAAAGCCGGTATAGTCATGGCTGTTATGGCACTTATCTATACCGGAATTATGTGGAGTGTAATCATACTCGCCCCAAAATATTTAATTAAAATCTTTAGTTCAGATGCAACACTTATAAAAGATGTTGTACCTGCATTAAAACTTTATTTTGCTGCATTTATCTTTATGGATTTGCAGTACATCGGGCAGACCGTTTTCAAATCACTTAACAAACGAACGCAGGCAATTTTCTTTTCACTTTTACGAAAAGTGTTTATTGTTGTACCGCTTACATACATCCTGCCGCACACTTTCAAAATGGGAACAAACGGTGTATTTATGGCAGAACCGGTGTCTAATGTAATTGGCGGAAGTATGTGTTTTATTACTATGCTGGTCACTGTGCTGCCTGAACTTAACAAAATAAAAGCTTAAAAACTATTTTTTCTCATCCAGCAGCATAACGCCATATGCCGGATTTTTGTCTATTACACCAACAATCCTATGCGGAATATAAGGTTCTTCAAGATAAGAAATATCCTCTGCTGTTAGTTTCACATCCAATGCTTTAGCCGCATCTTCCAGGTGTGATGCCTTTGTTGAACCGATAATAGGCGAACCAACGCCTTTTGCCCATTGCTACTCTGTCAGTCTTACTCCTAAGCGTATCCATATTCCACTCAGGACGTGTAAGGTGACCTGCTGCCAATGGACTTACTGTACGGCATCAAAGATACTCCCCTTATTCTCAGTCAAGACACATTGCATATGCAATTCCCGTCAACGCCATCAACAACTGTTTCAAAAAAAGAGAAAGAATCATCTTTTTTTAATTACAATCAGGAATAGTCATTCGCGCCAAATTTAACTCCATTGCCGTCTGAAAACGGATGAATAAATACAAACTCATAGTGAAATATGCTGCTCAATATCAATTGATGGATTTCTCCATTAACCCTTTTCATCCAATCAAAAAGCTGAGTCATTAACTGTGGAACCAGTTGAGCCGACGGAGCCATAAAAATACAATTCAATCCTACGATTGAACATCCGTCTCTTTTTTATTCATATAAATAAAAAATATAACATTCAAAACAATTCCAACCACCGTAGATGTCGGTGCTGCAAGTCCTATATTTGTAAGACTTGCATGTGGCTGTATGCTCATGATATACGCCATCGGCAGACGTACAAGAAGCGTCTGTGTAAGTCCCTGAATCATTACCCATAATGTCTTGTTATTTCCATTAAAATAACCTATCATACTAAACAATACTGCAGTCAATATCGTTTCAGGTGCAAATCCTTTCAAATAGTCAAATCCTTTCTGTATAACTGCGGCATCATTTGAAAAGAATCCTGCAAGAACATCACCTTTGAACATTACAATCAAAAACACTATACAACCAAAAGCCACACCGACACCAATTCCCGTAAACATGGCATGCTTTGCTCTCTTTTTGTTGCCAGCACCGACATTCTGTGATACAAAAGAAGCCATCGACTGCATAAGTGAGCTTGGAATAAGCATTGCAAAGTTTACAATCTTGCATGCAACACCATATCCCGAAGATGCTTCAAGACCAAGTCTGTTTACAAAGGCACAAAGTGCCAAAAATGAAAGCTGTGTCAAAAACTCCTGCAATGCAAGCGGCAGACCGATTTCAAGAAACTTACGGCACTGACTGCTCAATCTGAAGTCTGATTTTGATATGGAAAACGGCAGATTTTTTTTAATAAGCATAATAATCGCAAAAACAACACTGACTGCCTGAGCAAGAACAGTTGCGAGTGCAGCACCCGCCGCATCCATATGAAGTCCCGCAACTAATACCAAATCACCAATAATATTTACGATACATGCAATAAAAACAAATATCAATGGTGATTTACTGTCACCAATACCTCTAAAAATAGCGGCGAGTACATTATATGCAACAATAAAGAAAATTCCACTTCCACAGATACGGACATAAACTGTAGTAAGACTGACTGCTTCCGTTGGTGCCTGCATCAAAATAGAAATAGGTCTTGCAAAACAAACCATAATAATAAATAAACCTATGGAAATAATTGCAAATACAATAGCCGCTCCACCAATAACTGAACCGATATTTGCCGTCTTTTTCTCTCCGATATATCTCGCAATAAGAACCGTAATACCCATTGCAAGCTGTATAACAACAAAAGTCACAAGATTAAGTACCTGACTTCCTGTTGAAACTGCTGAAAGTCCTGCTGTCGAGCCAAATTTTCCTACAACAAGCAAATCTACTGCACCGTAAGCCGCCTGCAAAATAAGTGCTCCTAAAATAGGAATCATAAACCAGAACAATTTTTTTAAAATACTTCCCTGCGTGAAATCTGTCTTATCATTACTACTCAATTGTAACACTCCTCTCTGACATAACTTTGTAAAGTTTTTCTATAGTCCTTATTGTACATTCTGCATCTTCATCCGAAATGTCCTCAAGAAGCGGAAGTAATCTGCTAAAATACTGTGCATTATATATCTTGGACAATTTTCTTCCCTCATCTGTAACAGTAATATAAGTAATACGCCCATCATTATCAGAGGTCTGTTTGTGAAGATAACCTTTTGTCTCCATCTCTTTTACAGTGCGTGTCACCCCAGGACGCGGAATATCAAGTGCATCACTTATGTCTGATACTTTTACATCCACTCCCTGCTTTTCCAATGTTTCAATCACATCCAAATAATGGATATATGACGGTGTAACACCATTTGGAAGTGGAGGAAGCAGATCTCTTGATCTCTTTGCCAGGTAGCACGCATCAAACATTGCTTTTATCTTTTCGATAGTCATAATAAATTCCTCTTTCTAATACTGTTTTGGCAAACAAAAAAGTCTATATAGTTACCTTTGTTAATTACCTTAGATAACTATATAGACTTTTATTCTATTTGTCAACACCTGACTGTGACAATTTGTTTTTAATCTCCCTCAAACCGCTATCACCTATACATATTTCGGGCAATATAAACGCCTGCATTGAACCATAAAATATATATAAATAATCTTTTTCAGCATAAATATTAACTATATCGCTGTACTTAACAATAGTCTCTCCCTGTTCACATGTCTCAACAATTCTGTCATCCAAAAACTCAACCGATGCTTTCTCATTATAAGGCAGCTTTCCGTCTTTTTTCATTTTTATAATATTCTTTTTAATATTCCAACGCATCATAGCAGGCACGATAAACCACCACAAAACAGTTGATAAAACCGCCACTGCAGCAACAGTAAGAACAAGTCCTCTCTCTATGTCAATAATAAGCAATGCCAAAACAAATATGAACATGGCAAAAGGAAAAGAAATTCTTGTAACTAAAAGAGAATACTTTCCGATTTTTGAATGTTTCAGATATGAATAATTAAATTCAATGTAATCGTTGTCATTTAAATCAATATTGTACTTCATAAAAACCTCCCTGTATTGTCTTTATATTATAATGTAAAGTTCAAATATTTCCGTTTTTATATTTAACTATTTATAGATTGTAATGTCAAGGACGTAATGATTTTCCTTCTCACCACAAAACAGAGTGCTCAGCCAACTGCCGAACACTCTGTTTATTTTTACAGCTTTACAATTTTCAATTCAACCTTCACAGTGCTGTTGAAAAAACAAATACTGTTCTTTGTTTTTACAAACGCTTTTTCCAAAAACTACTTAGACGGGATTCTGCTTGCAATTCTTCCTGCAAAATCATTAAAGTTCTGCGTCTGAAGTATAACCTTTCCCGGTCCTACAAGCCTTGTAAGGAAAAGTCCCTCGCCACCGAGGAATATGTTCTTAAGACCTTTTACTGTCTCAATCTCATATGTTACCGTCTTTTCAAAGCCGACTACATTACCTGTGTCAACTTTTATTACCTCGCCTGGTGCAAGTTCCTTTATAACCTTGTCACCATCAATCTCAAGAAATACCATACCTTTACCTGTTATATCCTGAAGAATGAAACCTTCACCGCCAAAAAATCCGGATGAAAATCTCTTTGTAAAAGCAACCGACAGGTCTACTGTAGGTTCGGCACAAAGGAATGCTCCCTTCTGACAGATAAATCCACCTGTCTCACCAATATTTATCGGAAGAACCTCACCTGCAACAGTTGATGCAAATGCAATCCTGGCTCCGGCCTGTTCAGCAGTATAAGTTGCCATAAATAATGACTCACCTGCAAACATACGTCCAACACCTTTTAAAAGACCGCCCTTTGTATTGGTATCCATCTTAATTCCCTCTGTCATCCATGCCATACCACCTGACTGTGTATACATAGACTCTCCCGGTGCATCAAACATCACTTCAACCGCCGGCATTGTGTTTCCTACTAATTTGTATTGCATAACTCCCTCTCTTTCCACACTATAAGTGCAACATTTTTTGTAACCAACTTCTTTAATATATTAACAGAAATTGGTATTTATGAAAAGAACTTTACAAAAAAACTGTTGCCGCCGAAAATTCAGCGACAACAGCAGAAACTATAATAAGAATTTTTAATTTACAACTTTTTATCTACTTTAAAAGCAAAAGCGGGTCAACACTCTTTCCGTTTTCCGTAACTTCAAAATAAAGATTACTTCCCTCCAAAGTATAATATTTTGTCGGCTTTGCAATATGGCCGACTATCTCGCCTTTAGCAATTTTTTGTCCGGTTTTAACATTTAAATTTTTAAGCTGTCCGTATTTAACTTCATAACCGCTTCCAATATCTACAGTGACGGTTGTTCCTGTTTCATCATCTGTCTTTACGCTTTTGACAACACCTGCTGCCGCAGCTTTCACTTTCTCATCCGTCTTAGCTGCTATGACAACTGCCGGATTTATTTTATATTGTGCCAATGTCTTAAAGTAAACCGTATTGCTGTCACTAAATTTAAGAATAATATCTTTTTCGCTGCTTCCTACAGGCCAAACCAGCCCCTTCTCCGCATCAAATTTAAGACTGTTATCATTTGACATTGTATTTACTGTTTTTCCCTGTTTTTTATTTTTATCTTTTTCTGCTTTGTTCGTCTTTTTGTTTTCGTTGTTTGAAACAATATCCTTTTTGTTATTTTCCTCTTTTGCATCATTTATTTTTTCTCTCGCACTCTTAACAGAAGCCTTTTTTGTATTTTTCTTAATGTTTTTTACATTCCCTGAACCGGCTGTCACTGTTTTATTTTCTGTATTTTCTTCTGTTTTCTTATCATTTGAACTGTCTGCCTTTTTATCTGCATCCGCTGACAATCTGCCTGCTGATGAATCAGAGAAAAGCTTTGTTCCATCATTCTGCGGTGATTTGTTTGTCTTGTAATACACCCCGCCTATCCCAAGTCCACAAACAAGTGCAGCACACAGCGAAATGCATAACCCCTTTTTCTTAAAGTTGTTCTCCTTATTATCATACATACGGCAATCCCTCCAATTACGCAATATATTATTTAGTTTCCTAATATAACAAAAAAAAATAAATCTGCTATTATTCTTAACAGATTTATTTTTTTTATTCAAAATTGTTATTTAAAAATGATTACCACATTGATATTAGAAAATAATTGCCGTTTAACTAAATAACTTGTTTCCTACGCCACAACATCTTCAAACTGTGAATTATAAAGATTTGCATAAAAGCCGTTTGCTGCAAGAAGTTCATCATGATTTCCCTGCTCTATTATATCCCCGTCTTTCATAACAAGTATCAGGTCAGCATCACGGATTGTTGAAAGTCTGTGTGCTATTACAAAACTTGTGCGTCCTTTCATAAGATTATCCATTGCTTTCTGTATCTCTATCTCAGTTCTGGTGTCAACCGAAGATGTTGCTTCATCAAGAATAAGTATCTTATTGTCCGCAAGAATTGCCCTCGCTATCGTAATAAGCTGCTTTTGTCCCTGTGATACATTGCTTGCATCCTCATTAAGTTCCATCTGGTATCCACCCGGAAGTGTCTGTATAAAGTGGTGCGCCCGCGCCGCTTTTGCCGCTGCTATTACTTCCTCGTCTGTCGCATCAAGTCTTCCGTAACGTATATTTTCCATTATCGTACCCTTAAAAAGCCATGTATCCTGAAGCACCATTCCAAATGCGTCGCGGAGTTCACGTCTGTTAAAATCTTTTATATTGCTGCCGTTTAATTTTATCGCACCGCTGTTTACATCATAGAAACGCATAAGCAGTTTTACCATAGTTGTTTTTCCGGCACCTGTAGGTCCCACTATCGCAATCTTTTGTCCCGGTTTTACCTTTGCACTGAAATCATTAATGATAATCTGCTCCGGATTGTAACCGAAATGAACATGTTCAAATGATACCTCGCCCGTTACCTTTGAAATATCTGTAGGATTTTCTACTATCTGTTCCTCCTCGTTTTCGTCAAGAAATTCAAAAACTCTCTCCGATGCCGCAGACATTGACTGAACCATGTTTATTACCTGTGCTATCTGCTGTATCGGCTGTGTAAAGTTCTTTACATACTGGATAAATGCCTGTATGTCACCTATCGTAATTACATTTTTTATTGCGAGCATACCGCCGGCAAGTGCTACCGATGCATAACCTAAGTTTCCGACAAACATCATTATAGGCTGCATCATTCCTGAAAGAAACTGCGATTTCCATGCTGAGTCATACAAAATTTTATTTGTTTTTTCAAATTCTTCAATAGTATCTTTCTCTCTATTAAACGCTTTTATTACAAGATGACCACCGTAAACTTCCTCGACCTGCCCGTTTATATGACCGAGATATTCCTGCTGTGCACGGAAAAATTTCTGTGACTTCTTTGTCACAAGGCTTATGAGCGCAAGTGATATAGGAAGTATTACAAGTGCAATAAGCGTCATAAGCGGTGAAATGCTAAGCATCATTATAAGCACACCTACAAGTGTTGCAACAGATGTAATTATTGTTGTGATACTCTGGTTAAGCCCCTGTCCAAGCGTATCCACATCGTTTGTAATGCGTGATAAAACCTCACCGTAAGTACGGCTTTCAAAGTATTTCATCGGCATTCTGTTTATCTTCTCAGATATTTCCTGACGCAGTTTATAACACACCTTCTGTGTTATGCCTGTCATTATCCATCCCTGAATAAAACTAAACAATGCACTGCAAAGATAAAGTCCGAGTACAACAAGAAGTATTCTTCCTATTTTACCAAAATCAATACTTCCCGTTCCGCTTATTTTTGCCATAAGACCTTCTGATAAAGCAGTTGTTGCTTTTCCCAAAATTTTAGGCCCTGCCACCGTAAATACAGTTGAACATGCCGCACAAAACATTACGACAAATATTCCTGCCTTATATTTTGCGATATATTTTACAAGTGTTTTTAATGACTTTTTGAGGTTCTTAGGCTTTTCGCCCGGCTGCATACCTCTGCCCATAGGACCTCTCCTGCGTGGCTGTGGCTTTTTAAACTGTTCCTCATTACTCATTGTCTGACACCTCACTTTCATCCATGCCAAGCTCTTTGGCTGACAACTGGGATTTTGCGATTTCACGGTAAACTTCGCAATCTTTGAGAAGCTGTTCATGCGTACCTTTTCCGACTACTTTTCCATCATCAAGAACAAGTATCTGCTCTGCGTGTAATATTGTGCTAATTCTCTGTGCAACGATAATAACCGTGCTGTCCTTTACATTTTCAGACAATGCTTTTCTAAGTGCCGCATCTGTCTTTAAATCAAGTGCTGAAAAGCTGTCATCAAATATAAATATCTTTGGTTTTTTGGCTATTGCCCTCGCTATCGCAAGACGCTGTTTCTGGCCTCCTGAGACATTGCTTCCGCCCTGCGATATTGAACTTTCGTATTTATCATCTTTTGCTTCGATAAACTCCGTTGCCTGTGCTATCTCTGCAGCCTTTTTTATTTCCTCATCGGTTGCATTATCATTTCCAAAACGGAGATTTGAAGCTATCGTTCCCGAGAAAAGAACTCCCTTCTGAGGTACAAAACCAATTTCCTCCCTGAGGTCTGACATTGAAATATTTCTTATATCTTTTCCATCAAGCAATATCTTTCCATCCGTGACATCATATAATCTCGGAATAAGATTTACCAATGTTGATTTGCCGCATCCCGTACTGCCTATGATAGCTGTTGTCTCCCCCGGTTTTGCCACAAAATCAATATCGTGGAGTACATCTTCCTCTGCTCCCGGATATTTGAAATTTACATGTTCAAATGATATTACACCGTCATGGCTTGTAAGTTTCTCCGGTTTGTCAATATTTTTAATAGAAGATTCCGTGCGGACAACCTCATCGATACGCTCTGCTGCAACAGCCGCACGAGGAAGCATTATCGACATCATCGTAAGCATCAAAAATGACATGACAATCATCATTGCATATGTTATAAATGCAGTCATAGCGCCGACCTGCATATTTCCGCCGTCAATTTTTTTAGCTCCAAACCACACAATACCGACCGTAAGAACATTCATTATCATCATCATACCCGGCATCATAAATGTCATAACCCTGTTTGTAAAAAGCATTGTCCTTGTGAGGTCTTTATTTGCTTCGTCAAATCTCTCTTCTTCCTTTTTCTCCCTGCCAAATGCACGGATAACCGAAAGCCCGGTAAGAATTTCTCTTGAAACAAGATTGATATTGTCGACCAGCTTCTGCATAAGTTTAAACTTAGGCATAGCAGCTGACATAAGTATCATGACATATCCGAGTATCACAACTACCGCAAGCAATATTATCCATCCCATGCCTGCTCCCGTCTGCATAACCTTTAATACACCGCCAATTCCAAGAATAGGAGCATAGGCAACCATTCTTAGAAGCATGACCGAAACCATCTGTATCTGCTGGATGTCATTTGTACTTCTCGTGATAAGTGATGCCGTTGAAAATTTATCCATCTCGGCATTTGAAAATCCGACAACATTTTTAAATACCTTTTCCCTGAGCGTCATACCTATTCCGGCTCCGACTCTCGATGCAAAGAAGCCGACAAGCACAGTCACAACACCCATAAGAAGTGCCATTCCAAGCATTTTTAATCCCGCAAACAAAAGATATGATTTCTGTACATAGTCTATGTCGATTCCTGCCGCCTTGTCACAGGAAACTGCATAAGCAACACCCATCGATTTAACAAGTGAACTTCCCATCGCATCTATGGTATTACTCATTTTATCACGCATAGACAAAATGCTCTTTTTATCCATCTTTCCGCTTTCAAGCATTCCTGCAAAGAACGGTCTTGCGTCAACACATTCAACCTTAACTTTATTTCCGTCGTTATCTTCCTTTTCCTGCTTGAAGCTCTTAAGTTTAACGCCAAGTGTCTCACCAAGCTGCTCTACGCTCATATTTTCAAGTTCAGACTCCTTCTTTCCCATCTGACTTGCAATAGTCTTTTTAAAACTGCTGACCTCCAATGTACTCATCTGATAATTCATGATAAGCGGCAGAGTAAGTTTTTCGTCTGCCTCATCAAGTTCCTTTTCAGACTTATCTTTTAGTTTATAAAACTCTCCGTCTGCCTCATACAGACCTTTCCACACATCTGTTTCATCATCCGTCATAATAAACTGTGCCGTCTCAAACTCACTCTTTGTAAGCTTTTCGGGAACAATATGTTCAACACCGCTGTTCTGAATACCCACATCGATAATATCTGATGTATAAGAAGGAAGCGACAGGTCACACCATGCCTGTACAAACAGCAGAGCAATAATGATAATAACCGCTTTCCAGTAAGGAATCATATTTTTAAATATTTTACCCATTTTTTCTGTCCTTTCTTAACTTTCTATTTCTTAACCTTTCTGACTTCAATCTCTTTCTTTGCAATATCATATATATTATTAAGATACGATATAAGCATTGAAAGTTCTTCCTCATCAAATTTTGACAGGACAGCCTCTCCGTAGTCTCTCATTATCTCTCTGACTTCCTGTGCAACTTCTCTTCCTCTGTCCGTTATCTCAACATAAGTATTTCGCCTGTCATTTTTATTTACCGTTCTCTCAACATAACCTTTTTCTTCAAGCCGTTTAAGTGTTCTGGATATTGCTGACGGAAGTACCCTTGTTTTCTTAGCAAGTTCAGAAATCGTTATCTTTCCGTCCTCGCCCTTATCCATAATATTCCGCATAGTCCAAAAATCCGCACCGCTTATGTCCGGCATAATATCTCCAAGTCTTAATTTGTGGAACTGATGCATAGCCTTAAACAATTCTTCAAACTTATCATTAATAATAATCACCTTCTTTGAACATTATAATGTTGGGTCAAAAGGTATTTTGACTCCTGTAACATATTCTATATTGTATAACACATCAAACATTTAACAATGTTATGTATTGCGTATGTGAAATAATAACACTATCAAATAAAAATGTCAACAAATTTGTTTCATTGACTTTGCTCTATTTAATGTTACAATTAAATTAATACTTTTTGACCGGCACTAAACTTAAAGGAGATGAAGGAGAATAACCATATGAGCACTTACCCAGAGAAAAAATATATTTCTGCCGATGACACTACTTTTCAGGATATTTATGATTCAATAATCAATGAACTGATTAACTTAGAAAATCTGACACCTGATAAGAGCAGATTAGCTATTTTAGAATCCATCCTCAAACAACTTTGTAAATGTATTGGCAGTGACACTGCTTTTATATTTGAATTGCTTAACCAAAACATTTATGAACTCAAACTAAGCTATTCAGTAAATAATAATGATTCACTTAAAGCACATCCCATTATGTTTCCGGCGGAAGAAATACCTGATTGGCACAATAAACTTTCTAACCGTGAAATAATCATAGAAGACAATATTGGAGAAATTGATGTTACACAATTAACAAATGAAAATAAAAAACTTCTCAGTTTTGGTGTAAATTCCGTTATTGCATTTCCAATTTCATATGCCGGAAAACAGCTCGGATATATAAGACTTGATTCACCTTCTTTTCCTGTTGTTCCTGCTCATTTAAGGTTGATGAAAACAATAGGTATTCACCTTGGAAGTATATGGCAGAATATTGACAAAGATTTTCTCCTTATGCAGAATAAGAGCCTTATAAATAAAAATAAATTTGAGCTTGAAAAAGAACAGCAGTTCCTCGATGTGCTTTGCCGTGACTATACTTCAGTATATTATGTAGACCTCGAAAAAAACACACTTGAACCCTTTAAACTGGACAGGGTTGCCAATGCGGCTAACTTTATCTCTGCTGAAAATCCGGGACCATTCAATTATACGGAAATGATAGAAACTTATTCCAGAAAATATGTTGCTCCTGAAAGTGTTACATTTTTTGAAAATACAATGAGTATTGTTAATCTGAAAAACGAGTTAAAATACAAAGAACGCATCGTGTTCAGATATCGTAGTGTTCCTAATCTTTTAAGACAACAATACTTTGAAACCATTGTCGTAAGAATTTCAACAACATCCTTAAATTACCAATTATTATTAGGCTTCAGACACATTGACGACATAGTTGCACTTGAACAAAAAAGACAGTTTGAACTTGAACAGGCACTTGCAGAAGCTACCTTGAAAAATGAAGTTATATCTGCTTTAAGCCAGATATACAATGCAATATTTCTGATTAACTTAGAAAAAGACAGCTTCAAAGAAATCTCCGGCAAAGGCAGTACGCACCGTCTTGCCGGCAAAAGTGGATGTGCATCTTTAGAAATGAATAGATTATGTGATGAATTTATTGTTTCTGAATATAAAGATAAATTACGCCAGTTTTTTGACATTTCAACATTACAGGAGCGTTTAAAAAATGAAGAGACAATTGCTACCGAATATTTGACAAATGACAACAACTGGCATACAGCGAGATTTATAGTAAGACGCCGAAATGAGTCAAATACAATTACAGATATCTTATATGTAACACAGATAATAAGTGCAAGCAAACGCCGTGAACAAAGCTGGATAACAATTGCCGAGGAAGCTAACAAAGCAAATGTTGCCAAGACAGAATTTATATCGCAAATAGCACATGATATACGAACTCCTATGAACGCAATAATGGGATTTACCGATATAGCTTCACAGCATATAGATGAGCCTGACAAAATAAAATACGGACTCGAAAAAATAAAGCTGTCAGGCAACTTTTTGCTAGAGCTTGTCAATGAAGTTCTCGACATTTCAAAAATAGAAAATGGTCAGATGAAAATCAATCCTAAAGAAATAAATATATGTGAACTTTTTGACGAATTTCCGCCATCTCTCGAACAAATACAACTCGGCAAAAACTTAGATATCAACTGTATAAAACATGATATTATATATCCTGAAATATTTGCTGACCCACTGCGTATAAGACAAATATATACAAATATTTTATCCAATGCCATAAAATATACACCCGACGGCGGAAGTGTCACATTTGAAATGTACCAGCAGAAAATTCCTAGCAGCAAAAATATATTTCTTATTGCCAAAATCAGTGATACAGGCATAGGAATGTCCGAAGAATACATAGAAAATATGTACTCAAAATTTACAAGAGAAACTGATTCGAGGATAAATAAAGTTCCGGGTTACGGACTTGGTTTGTCCATTGTCAAATATCTTACCGATATAATGAATGGCCATATTGATGTTGACAGTAAACTTGGCAAAGGCACAACCTTTACCATCACTTTAGAAATTCCATACCTGAAAAAACGCTCAAGAACCTCTCCTGGGACATTGACACTTGACGATTATTCCAAAATATGCTCGGGAATGCATCTTCTTGTCGCTGAAGATAATGAATTAAATTATGAAGTAATATCAGAACTTTTAAAAATGCATAACATAACATGTGAACATGCCGCTGACGGTTCTATATGTGTTGAAATGTTAAAATCTTCCAAACAGCATAATTATGATGCAATACTTATGGACATGCAGATGCCTGTTATGAACGGACTTTACGCAACAACCGCTATCAGAAATCTTGAAATTCCTGAAGCACACAGCATTCCAATAATTGCAATGACCGCAAACGCTTTTAAGGAGGATATAGAAAAATGTCTCAATGCCGGCATGAATAAATATCTTTCAAAGCCCGTAGATATATTCAGCCTTTTAAAAGTTTTATCTGAATATAGAAATAATAACTAATTTATTATTTATTCGAGTATAGATATAATAACTATTTTATTATTTTATCTCAATATAAATATAATAATAAAAAACACTTTCCTATATCTTCATATCATATATCAATATAGGGAAGTGTTTATTATTTTTGTTTTAATAAAGGCTTTTATTTATCTCTGTATTTTCATTTTCACTGTCAGTTTTTTCAAAATATCCGTCAGGCATATGATTTAACTGTTCAGTTCCTGTTTGAGATTTTGTTGCATCATATGAACTCGGTTGCATATTTGATGCATTATATGAATTTGGCTGTGTTTTCTCTGCATTGTAAGGATTTGACTGTGCTTCTGCTGAATTATACGGATTTTGATGTTGTGTTGAAATATTCTGACTTTCACTGCCAACCATATTTTTATAGTGAACATCCGCATGCGTATAAACTTTTTTCTCATGATAATATACAACATTTGTATCACTTAATATATCGTGCAATCCTCTTTTTTGCTTGTCAACAGCTATCATTATATATCCTATTGAAAAAATAAGTGCAGATAAAAATCTTCCCACAGTCTCTCTAAATGCCACTTCAAAAAATGTCATTTTTCTTTCCTCTGTGCTCACCACTCTTATTTGAAAAATCTTCTTTCCGAGTGTTGAACCAGTGAAATATGTCAATAAAATAAAATACGCCGCCTGCATCAGATAAAATAATATATCTTTTATAGAATATTGAAAAATAAAATCTCTTACAAAAAAATTGCTCGGACTTGTAACTGTAGTAACCCAAACAGGTATCCTGATTACAAGCATTGCACACCAAACTATTATAATATCTGTTAAATATGCCGCAAGACGAACGAAGAATCCTGCATATATGCGGTTATCCGATCTATTTTGCATAATATTTAAGCACCCCATTTCCATTGTTTTGAACAATATCCTCTGCAAGATCTATGTCTGACTTGGGAACAATGTCTTTTACTGCACCAAACAAACTGCTGAATATTCCTGATAATGAATCATTTTCAGGGGTATAGTATGTTATATCACTTGAAAATCCTGCTTCTTTTGCAAAAGCTTTCTTCTCATCTTCCAAAGAACCTACTTCATCAATAAGATTTATTTCTTTTGCCTGTTTTGCTGAGTAAATACGTCCATCAGCAATCTTTTTAACTTCACTTGTGTCCATATTTCTGCCTTCGGCTACAATGTCTACGAACTGGTCATATGCCTCATCCACAAGTGACTGTAAAATATCCTGCTGTTCTTTAGTAAGGTCAAGACCAGCTGAACCCATAGCCTTATTCTTACCACTTGTTATGTCTATTTCCTTTATACCAAGTTTGTCATAAAGTTTCTTGCAGTTTGTAAGTGAAACTATTACACCAATAGAACCCGTCCAGCAATTTCTGTTTGCATAAATCTTATCAGCAGCCATTGAAATATAATATCCTCCCGAACATGCCTGAGATGCAAAATATGCCCATATTGGTCTCTTTGTCTTTTCCTTATATTCCATTAGTTTAAGATATAACTCATCGCTCTCATAAACAGCCCCTCCCGGACTGTCAACAAAAAGAAGTATACCTTTATTCTTGTCAGACTCTTCCATTTTTTCAATATACTTTAAATATAAATCATGATTGTAGGTATTATCTGATGTAAGACTACTTGAAGAAGAGGCTCCGATTTGTCCCTCAATATTTATTACCCCAACAAAGTCCTTTTCAGGCAAATCAATATTTGAACCTGTTTCCGAAGAAAGTATTTCTTTTACTATACTACTTGTGTCCGCTTTGTTTTTCTGTATAAGTTTTGAACTTATCACATTTGACGCAACACCTGTGATTCCAACTGCTATTATAACAACCCCTGTAACCACTATGCTGATAATCTGTTTTGTTTTCATAGAATTTTCCTTTCCCTACTATATTATTACTTGCAACATGGTTAATTTTACCACAATAAAACTTTTCGGTCAAAAAATCCCCCGTTTGCTGCTCTCGCAGCTAAAACGGGGGAATAAATGAGAAATAACTCTAATTAGTCTGCATCTGTAACTTCAACCTTAACTTTATTAAGATGCCAAATTTCCTTTGCATACTCCTCAATAGTTCTGTCAGATGAGAATTTACCGCTCTTTGCTGTATTTAACATAGCTGAGCGAGCCCATTTCTTTTCATCTTTATATGCAGCTTCAACCTTTTCCTGAGCTTCAGCATACATTCTGAAATCTTTGAGTATAAAATACATATCAGGTCTACCGCCCTGTCCGTCAAGGAGAGAATTATAAATGTCTCTAAACTCCTCAAAATTGCCCTGAGAATATGTTCCGTCTACAAGCTGTGTAAGTACGGCACGTATATCTGCATCTGAATTGTAAATATCTCTTGGGTTATACTGACCATTATGCTCATATGCAATTACTTCGTCTGATGAAAGACCGAAGATAAATGCATTTTCTTTTCCAACTTCATCAACTATCTCAACATTTGCACCATCCATAGTCCCAAGTGTAAGTGCACCGTTCAACATAAACTTCATGTTTCCTGTTCCTGATGCCTCTTTACTTGCTGTTGAAATCTGCTCTGAAACATCTGCTGCCGCAAAAATTATCTCAGCATTTGAAACTCTGTAGTTCTCAATAAATACAACCTTAATCTTTCCATTGATAGATGCATCATTATTGATAACATCGCCAACACTGTTGATAAGTTTGATAATTGATTTTGCTCTCTGATATCCGGCAGATGCCTTTGCACCGAATATAAATGTTCTTGGATAAAAATCCATACCTGGATTATGCTTTAATTTATTGTAAAGGTACATTACATGAAGAATGTTTAAGAGCTGACGCTTATACTCATGTAATCGTTTTACCTGTACATCAAAGATAGAACGAGGGTCTACTTCAATTCCATTGTGCTCTTTGATATATTTGGCAAGACGCACCTTATTCTTATACTTAATGTTCATAAATTCTTTCTGACTGCGCTCATCATCAACATAAACAGAAAGTTCATCAAGATGTTTAAGGTTTGTAATCCAGTCATCACCGATTTTATCTGTAATCCACTGTGCAAGCAACGGATTTCCGTGAAGTAAAAATCTTCTCTGTGTGATACCGTTTGTCTTGTTGTTAAACTTCTCAGGCATCATCTCATAAAAATCTTTAAGTTCCTGATGCTTCAAAATTTCTGTGTGAAGTTTTGCAACACCATTTACTGAAAAGCTTGCTGCTATTGCAAGATGTGCCATCTTAACCTGACCATCATAAATGATAGCCATCTTTTCTACCTTGCTGTTATCGTCAGGATATGCAGCCTGAATCTGAAGCACAAATCTTCTGTTAATTTCCTCAATAATCTGATAAATTCTAGGCAGAAGTCTTGAGAAAAGCTCTAAAGGCCATTTTTCAAGTGCCTCTGACATAATTGTATGATTTGTATAAGCACATGATTTTGTAGTAATATCCCATGCCTCATCCCATGAAAGATTGTACTCATCCATAAGAATACGCATAAGTTCTGCAACTGTAACTGTAGGATGTGTATCGTTTAACTGAAATACAACTTTCTCATGAATTTTATGAATATCATCATGTTTTTCCATGTATTTTTTAACTGCACGCTGAATACTTGCAGATACAAAGAAATACTGCTGTTTTAATCTGAGCTCTTTACCTGCCATATGATTATCATTTGGATAAAGCACCTCACAGATAGTTCTTGCAAGATTCTCCTGCTCTACTGCTTTCTGATAATCACCCTTGTCAAATGAATCAAGGTTAAATGTATCAATAGGTTCTGCATCCCAAATTCTGAGAGTATTTACCACGTTGTTGTTGTAACCTACAATCGGAAGGTCATAAGGTACTGCTCTTACCGACTGATAATTTTCCTGAACAAACTTGTCTCGTCCACACTCATCTTTTCGTATAGTAACATAACCGCCAAACTTAACCTCAACGGCATATTCAGGTCTCTTGATTTCAAACGGATTTCCATATTTGAGCCAGTCATCAGGTCTCTCAATCTGATAACCGTTTTCAATAACCTGCTTAAACATTCCGTATTTATAGCGAATACCGCATCCGTATGCCGGATATCCTAATGTTGACAATGAATCAAGGAAACATGCTGCAAGTCTTCCAAGGCCTCCGTTTCCGAGTGCTGCATCCGGCTCCTGATCCTCTATAACATCAAGATTCATTCCTAATTCTTCAATAGCTTCTTTGATTGCCTGATTTCCTTTTAAGTTAATGATAATATTTCCAAGTGCTCTTCCCGTAAGGAACTCCATAGACAGATAGTAAACTGTCTTTACATCCTGTTCCTCGTAAGTTCTATGTGTAGCCATCCACTGATCCACAATAAAATCTTTAACGGCATATGCCACTGCCTGAAATTTCTGCTGCTCGTCAGCCTCACTGATAGACTTTCTGAATAAAACTTTTAAATAATCCTCAACTTCTTTTTTAAACTCTACCTTGTTCAATTCCTTCATACTTTTTATTATCCTCCTGATATTGCAACCGACTCTGTCTTACATTTACCATTATAAACCACAAACCCTCAAAAATCAACGAAACTCCTTGCTACGCACCTTTTTTATTTACTCCATATTTTATTAAAATATTCATTTTTTTATCATGGCTTCTCTTCAAAAAAATTGCCGAAACACCTTAAAACTATGCATATATCCAATATTTTATTCATAATTATTTATTGATAAATAAAGGTGAGGTAATCTTATGTTTAATCGAAAAAAAACCTCATTTCACCGAATTCAAATATTAATCTGCACCCTTATAATAATGCTGTTTTCTTTATTTTGCTTAAATGGCTGTGCTGCAGATAACGATTACCCCAAAACCAAAGATATTGATTATACTGTGGTAACAGGAAATGAAATTCCAAAAGAACTGCGGAAAATGATAAAAGAACGCAAAGACTCTGCTTTTGAACTAAGTTTTTCCTGTGAAGGTGAATTATATATAGTTAAAGGCTATGGAAAACAGCTCTCTCCAGAGTTTAGCATAACAGTCAATGAACTTTATCTCTCTGACAACTATATAGTATTTGACACAGAATTATATGGTCCAAAAAATGAAACAAAATCAAAAACCAAAAGTTATCCATATATTGTTGTAAAAACAGAATACATCAATAAATCAATTGTTTTTAAATAACTTATCCTATTTTAAATTTTTTCAATTTCAAACAACAACAAAACATATATCCGCAAATGTAATTTCATCCTGAACCCTGCATCTTGTTTTTACATTTGCGGCAATTCTTTCTCCATTAACTAAAGTCCCATTGCATGACCCTTTGTCCGTAACATATAAAAAATTCTCATCCGCTTCAAGTACGGCATGCTTTCTGCTTATATAATTTTGTGGAAACACAATATCATTATCACGACTGCGCCCAATATGAACTATACTTCCCATGTCTCCGCTAAAAGACAGATTCTTTTTTATATTTATTATTTCCGGCACAAACTCTTTAAAAAAATTATTTTTTCTATTTTCTCTCACAAGTAAAAAACATTCACTCTTGTCATAATCACCCGCATTATCCTTTTCTTTACTCTTAGAAAAGACATTAACACCGTCATTTTCATCCGCAAAAATATTAGATTTCTTTCTTTGTGATGTCTTATCCGAAAATTGTGATACTTCATCCGAATACCATGATGCCTCATCCGGATACCGTGACATTCCATCCAGATAGCATGATGTATCATCCGGATACCGTGATGTATCATTCTGATACCATGACGTCTCATCTGAATATTGTGAAACATCATCCGGATATTGTCTTTCCTTCAAAAATTCCTCAATATCAACCATATTAAAGTTGTCTGTTGAGACAATATCATATATACCATACATAAATTCTACACACTTTTTATCACAATGGTCTGTTATTTTCATAAAGTCTTCGGTCAATTCCTTAATCTGTTTTCTAAACGAACAATTTAACCCGGGTAAAACGCAAAATTTAAGATTTTTATATTTACGATTTCCAAATATCAAATCCTTATTTAACAAAACCGAATCCGCAGATATAAGATACTTCTGACAGCTTTTCAATATTTCCGCAATAGCTGTATATATTTCTTTCAAAATATCATATGTCATCTTCCCCTCTTTCATTATATCTGAAACTGCCATTTTATCAGTTGTATCATAATAAATATATGTTCTGTTGTCCTCATACCTGAAATCACACGCAAGCAATCCACAAATATTATTGTTTTGAAGCATCTTTGCTTCAACCGACTCCTCACTGGCACAATCAATTTCAAATACAATATAAACTCCCGAAATTCCATCTTTTTTCTTATATTCCATTTAGCCCCCCTTTTTTGCTTATATCTTTTGTGCATTATACATTTTTTCTATATCTCACCATTGTCTCAGGCTTAACCATCAAATATTTTGTTTTGATACAAATTTTCTTTGTCTTTCTCATAAAATAACCTATAACTGGAATATCCATTTTAGAAACTGCTTTAACTTCCGTTTTTATATATGTTTTTCCAACATTGCATTTTAATTTTGTCACCCTAAATATTCTTAAATTTCTTGAAACAGACTCTTTAGTCATGATTTTTTCACTTAAAAATTTTTTTGAATTATTTTTACTCAAATTTTTATCATTTGATATTTTTTTATCCGATGCTTTTTTATCCATTGCTTTTTCATGTGACGTTTTTTCATATGATGTTTTTTCATATGATGTTTTTTCGTTCGATATCTTTTTATAATTTCCATCGTTCTCATCTATACATATCACGTTGTACCTTATATTTTCATGTAATATAACCTTATCATGCAATACAAACAACATATATATCATTGAAAAAATCATTCCAAGTATTATCGGAACAACAAATGCTGCTTCAACTGTATAATTTGCAGAAATCTCGTATCTTTTATGCATTCCAAAACCCCTTTTTTATTTTCAAGTTTACTTTAAATTCAAGCTATATTTTCAAACAAACTAAATAAATACGCAGCCAGCACAAACGGAACAAGAGGCATCTCATAGTCCTTCTTTTTTCTCTTAACAATAACAAGAAATAACGCCGCAAAAAAAGCAAATGCAATGGATAAGGAAATCACAAAAATCCCTTTTTGAACACCAATAAAACATATTATAATTGAATAAAGACATACATCTCCCATTCCTACAGCTCCCCTACTTAAAATCGAAATGCCTGCCATCAGAATGCTAATACCGATGCCTGCCACAAAACTTTCAATATTATAATTTTTTTCAAAATAGCAGCAAACTGCAAGAATTAACGAAAACGCCAATAGTACCCTTATATCAACTGTTTTTCTTAAAATATCAGTTATTGTACATATCCCGATGCATAAAAATAATATAATACTTACAAACATATAACCTTATCACCCCCTCCCTTTACATTTGCTGCATTCAGGCATACCGCCTATTTCCGATATTTTTACTTTTCTTACATATCTTTTTATTCCATGACATTTTTTAGTACAATGATACCTGTCTCCATAAGTTGTTATATAAACGTAAGTATTTAAACCATCCTCTGTTCTGTAACAAAATTCACATTTTTTATACTTTCCTCCGGATGAATTTCTTTTTTTATCAATATTTTTTACTGAAACTCTCTGAATGCTTGGGTTCAAATATGTGCAGTCAGAATAGTCATGATAAACACTTCCGCTTTCTGTAATATAAACGGTTCTCTCTGACTCTTCTGCATCAGAACACATACTTTTTCCCTTATAATCACTCAAAACAATTCTTTGATAAATCCTATGGTTAGTAAGCCTGCCTGACAAAACAGGATTTTTCATCTTGTATCTCATGAAACATATTTTATATCCTTCATTTTCAGACCACATTATAATGTGACTGTTGCCAAATATACTTTTCAATGTATCTGTTTTTGTCCCATATACAGAATAATCCGCTGCGGCATCTGCAAGTTGAATATGATTTTTATTCACTTCAAACAAGACATTAAATTCATAAAAAAATGAGAATACCATAATAAAAAATAACGGTACACATAACGAAACTTCAACTGTAACAGATGCTTTTAAATCCCACTTTTTCTGCTTGTTATATCCGGTCCTATCTCTCATATCCGTAACTTGTAATCACCCGCCTTTCAAACTTTGTGAATTTCAAATTTTTTCCGTAAATTTTCCATATATAAGGAAATATAAACTTCATTTCATATGCTATTTCAAAATCTGCTGCCACAATACAATCATAAATACGAAAACTTTCGTTATATCTTTTTCTCAAATCAAACTGGATAATATCAAACATTCTTGTTCTAATCTTTTGTGTTGACACCAATGCTGCAAAACAAAATAAGTATTCTTTGTAGTCAATATACTTTGATGCAAGCTTTCCATCGCTTTTTTCATATTGTTTTGCTTTACTTTGTAATAATTCTCCTGTAGCCAGACATATTTCCTCATATGTTATCTTTATATCAGTCATTTTTTTCAAAACGGGAATCTGCCTGCCGTCAAGGAGTGCCGCAACATCTATACATGACTCTTCAAATGCCATTATTGCAAGTATTACATACTGAACACCTTTTATAAGCGGTTCAATTCCTGTAACTCCGGCTATTGCAGTCGCTGTCGCCAGTGCCTTAGCACTGGCCGTCTTGTCATTCAATATTGCCGTAAGATTTGTTGCCATTCTCGTAGCAATTATTCTGCTCACAACCCCTGCAAGATTATCTTTTTCCTTTTCGTTTCCGCATATGAGATACTCCATTCCGTATTCCACTGTCTTGTTTCTGTTATTTACATATGAAGAAAAAACCTTATCAGCATAAATAATATATTTCATTCTATCTTTATTCCCAGTTTTTTCTTCTGTATATGTTTCATTTTCACCGGCACTTAAAAACAAGTTCTTCAGATAATCCCCGGCACTCTCATACTCAGTTTTTGAATTATCTTTTTCACTCTCTGCTTTTCCTCCCTCTGCTGTTTCACTTCCGGTATCACTTCCATTGTTTTCCTCTTCTTCTGATAAGATAGCCTTTTCTATATTTTTTTCCGAAAGTTTATTTACATCACAAACCACCGAAAGATAGCCATCCTCAACAAGTTCTTTAAAAACTTCCAACGGATTTTCTACATCTTCATCTGTTGTTGTATTCCCACTCTCATTTGCATCTTCTTTTTTAACATCAGTCCCACCGATATTTTTATCCTGATTTTTGTCTCCAATTAAATTTTTATCGTTATCTTCATCAACGCCTCCTCCCTCACAATTTCCATCCTCATAATTTTCTTTATATTTTCCTGTCTCGTAGCTGCTGCCATCATCAAGTTTTTCATATAAATCGGCTTTACTTCCTTGAGAAACATTTGAATAATTACCTTTAAGTTTATCTGCAGTATCTTCTATTGCACAACTTGCAATATACTGTTTTATCTGTCTGCATAAATTTTCACCATCAGCCAATCCCTCATAACTATTTTCAAAAACATTAAGCTTTTTTATCTTATAAATATCTGTATAAGAACTTTTTGAACTTTTAGGTTTAACTGCTAAATTATTTAGTAATATTTTTCTAAAATCATCCTGCATTTCAATTGATGATATTCCGTTATATCCGCCATACCCAAAAAGACCGTATTCCTTAAACAACTCCATGTTATAGTCTCCAAATAGTGTTTTTTCTGCCGCTGATGACGCATTCTTTATATAACCTTTTGACGCTGCTATCCTTGTGCTTTCAAAAAAAATAAGAACCATCCCAAATATGAGTATGAATATAAATGTCATAAATACCGTTATACTCCCCTTGACTTCCTTATTCTCCATCATCAATTTCAATTTACTCATTTATTGTATCTGAGTCCCCATTTATATTTTTAAATGCACTGCTTACAATGTCCGTTATCTGCTTTCTAAATATAACAATCAGCATTATAAGCACAACTAAAATAAGTATAATTTCAACAACTCCAATTCCATCTTCCTCACATATTAAATCTCTCATATCTTTTCTGTTTATCATATTTTTTATCCTATTACTGTCCGCACAACTCAAGCAAAAACAGACAGTAACTTTCCCCTTTCTATTTTTTTACCAATACAACACTACTCACTTTACATACCTGCAAAAGCTGCATACAATATAATTGCAAAAATAATTGTCATCATAAGCACCATTGGCACTAATAGTTTTGTACTCGCTTCTTCTCCTAGAATTTTTGCATTCTCTTTTCTCTCATTAAAAATATCAGCGGATTCATACTCAAGAATATTTATTAGATTAGCGGTTCCCTTTTTTAAATTTTGTACAAGAAGTGTTGAAAATTTCATATAGGTTAATATACCTATTCTTCTTCCAAACATTTCGTATGCCTTTTCTTCACTAATTCCATTATCCATCTGATTTTTAGTCAGAAGCATTTCCTCTGTAAGATAATCAACCTTATCATTTTTAGTTTTTCTTGTCTCAGCTACACGAATCCATGCATTTTTCACAGGTAGACCGGCATTTATAAGCAATACAAATTTTTCAACCATTTCAGGATATGCTAGTTTCAACTGTTTTTCCCGTTCAGTCACTTTATTCTTTGCAGCATATTCTGCCATAATCGGTACAACAACAAACATGAACATTGCAATACCTGCCGTCTGACATAATCCTTTATATCTGTCAACACTGTAGCTTACATTTTTCCCTCTGACCTTATCAGGAAGTTTTATATACTTGAAACTCTTTGTATCTTCTACTGACTTTTCAAACAATTTTCTCCATTCGTCCCAGATATTCTCTTCCTCTGTCTTTTTGACAGGACAGACCGTAATATTAAACTTTAATTTTTCCTTATATTGCTCATACTTTAAAACAGCCGTAAGTTCCACATTTTCTAGTTCCGTAATCTTTCCGCACTCAACTTTTCCATCAGCTGCAACAACATTTTCATTACTTGAAGTCCAAGAAATATTAAACATGCTTCCATTTATCTTTCTTACCAAAGAAAGATTTTTTGTCACCTTATCTGACGATTTATTATTGCCAAGATAATGACTGTAAATATATTTTTTTACCTTTTCTGCATTATGCAAAATTTCTTTTTCATTATATTTTCTTTCGGGTACTATAATATCGGTATCCTTTTTTTGACCACCTATTTCTGTTTGTACGCTTATCTCTTTTTGTTCTCCACCTATATCATTTTTTTCAATATAATATTCAGAAACTATATATTGATTGCTTTGGCATGATATAACTGAAAATAAAACAATGAGATTAAATAGCAGATATGTACATAAAAATAACGAAATATGTTTAATAAAAAACTCTTTTGTTATGTCACCTTCACTCTTTCCGACATATAATTTTTTATACCTGTCTAAAGTCTCCTCTTTCAGTTTAAATTTAACTTTTTTTCCTAAGATGCTGTATATTTTATATGCCGCAGGTACAACAAAACTTAATTTTAAATTTACTTCAATAACTTTTTTCCTTTTATTCTTTATCCACTCATATGTCAAAAATGATAAATACACAGACATTAAAACCATACAAACAGATAAAATCAAGATATCCTGCAAATTCCACATCACCTCCATTTTTAATGCCATTCCATTATATTTTTATATCTGATATTTTCTCACTTAACATACATCCAAACATATAAATTCCAAATAATCCTGTCATAAAAATATGACCGCTTACAGTATAGAGACAATCCAGAAATCCCGGCGAGGTAAGCCAGAAATATACAATTATCAGCAATGGTATTATATTCATTATCCTGCTCTCCATTTTTTTAGCTGCTATCATTGTTTTTATTTCTCTTTTAACCTCTATTTTTTCACTTATTTTATCAGCGGTTGACTTTACTATCTCCACCATATTTCCACCTGTTCTTTTTGCAATTCCAAATATATCCGAAAAACAACTGATGTCCTCAATGTCACTGCTTATTGCAAATTCCCAAAGTGCCTTTTCTATCGGTATTCCATTTTCCAATTCCGTAATTATCTTTTCTGTCTCAATCAATATCGCTGATTTTTCACCAAATAACATATCTAAATCTTTTTCTGATTCCCGTATTGAATTTTCAATAGAATATCCTGCTGACAGTGCAGCCGATATACTTAACATCAATTCTTTAAATTCGAGATTCAATTTCCATTTGCGTAATTCCTCCTGTCTTTTTGTCTCCTTTTTCACATTTAATGCTCCATAGACCATGGCTATAACAAAACAGATAATAAATGATTTATAAAATAACAATGAAATCAAAAACATCTTTCCATATCCACAAAAAAAGTATTTTATTAACGCACGCTTTTTTGAGTTGTTGCTATCTAATACTCTATTCCTGCTCTTTGAAGCTTTTCTGTGTGAATAATCTGTTTTTCTGTCCTGCATAGTTTTCCAATCACCCTCCCATCCGCATCTTCTCCTTCCTCAACAAACTCAAATAATGTCCCGAGTTTTATATTGTCCCCATCCATTCCAATAACCTCAGCTATTTCAAGAACCTTTCTTGTTTTATCCCTAAGCCTGCCAAGATGAATTATTATGTCAACAGCAGCCGCTATTTGGTTTCGTATTGCTAAAATGGGTATATCCATCCCCGACAAAACAAGTGTCTCAAGTCTTGAAAGCATATCCTTTGAACTGTTTGCATGTCCGGTACAAAAACTTCCATCATGCCCGGTATTCATGGCATTTAACAGTTCACATGCCGCCGCATCTCTTACTTCCCCTAATACTATTCTATCAGGTCGCATGCGTAATGACGATTTTAACAAATCCCTTATCGTCACTGCATTTTTGCCTTCAATATTTGCATTTCTAACCTCCAGTCTTACAAGATTTGGTATATTTCTTATCTGAAGTTCTGCCGCATCCTCGATTGTAATTATTCTCTCGTCCTGCGGTATGTAATCAGATAGTGCATTTAAAAACGTAGTCTTTCCACTTCCTGTTCCCCCACTTATAAAAATGTTGTATCCCGCTTTTACAATCTTCTCCAAAAATTGAGCAGCTTCCTCTGACAGTGAACCTATTTGTACAAGCTTTTTCATTGTCATAGGTTTTTCCGGAAATTTTCTAATTGTAACAACCGGTCCCTCAAGACTCACAGGCGGAAGAACAACATTAACTCTTGACCCGTCAGTAAGCCTGAAATCTACAATCGGACTTGTTTCATTTACAACTCTGTTGACTTTTGAAACAATCTGTTGTATAACATCCTCCAGCTTATGTACATCCATAAACCTTTCCGGATATTTTTCAATCTTTCCACTATTCTCGACAAATATATTATCAGGACCATTTACCATAATCTCAGTAATATCCGGGTTGTCTATAAGTTCCTGAAGTACATCCATTCCACGCATGGAATTGTATACACTTTTTGTAATACTTTCCTTTTCAGACTGTGCTATATATACCTCATGGCTCTTTTTCAAAACTTTTTCCTCAATAAGTTCATATAGTTCCTCATCACTATACTCCCTGCCGTCTACTGTTCTCTCAACAATCTCACGATAAATGTCATCTTTTATTTTATTTATGTTTTTCATACCCCTCTGTATCAACACGCATTTCTATCTTCTCCAAAAAATACTACATTATCAAAACTCCCTGACAAACCGTCTCTTTTAAGCATTTTTTCAAATGCATTTTGTTTTTCAAACTCCATTCTGTTTTGTGCTGCCTTAAAATAAAGTTTGTCACATCTTTGCATAAGTTCCATAAAAGCTTCGCTCAGATAGCCTATTATAAAAATGACAGCTTCATACTCCATCTGTTCAGATACAACTTTTATAAATTCACCAATTCCCTCTTTGTCAAGAAACTGGAGGTCTCTGTAATCTTCAACCGGATAAATACAATCCACTTCGCCTTTTTTGCAAATAATAGATTGAAGTTTTAAAGCAAGTTTATTTCCACTTTTTTTCAGATAATATATAACCTCCGACATTCCCCTGACATACGGCATCTCATCATTTGACACACCACTCTTTTTCTTATTTTCATTCTCCGGCCATGATGCCCCATCAAGTCCGTTTAATTGTTCCAGACACACAAGCAGTGTTTTCCTCATTTTCCCCATTTGCAATGCAAGTTCAACACCATAATCAAGTACAATATTCCCGCCACTCGCAGAATAGACACCTATCAATTCGGTATTATTTTTTATAACAAATGTATTATTTATATTTACCTTGTCATCATCAGCTATATCAGAAAGAACTTCTTTTATTATTTCTTCAACGGATTGGTATTTAAATATAACAGAATATTTTTCGTTTTCCATTACATAATTACCCTCTGACAAAACAATAATTTTCCCCACATTTTTTTCGTTTTCCACATCATTCACAGATTTTCTGTCTGTCAATAAAACATCTATCTTTGTCTTTTTGACAAATTCTGAAATTTTATCACACATTGTAAATATCCTGAAATCTACACAGTTATTCTTATTATGACAAAAGTATTCAGCAAATCTCTCTGCATATGATGTTTTTTCATACAGACCAATAACAACTTTTTCCACGCTTTCCCTCCTCACATTTTATATACAATCAACATACAAAAATAAGAAATTGCCGCAAACGGTGCAATATGGATGCTCTCTGTTCCTTTTGATTCATCTGCAATAAAATATTTTTCGCCACCGCCTGCGCCATATAACAGATAATTTTTCAATTCCAAAAATCTGCCGAGCAAAATCGGATTTTTCAAAACACGATAAAATGCTAATATACCTGCAAGAATAATAGTCAGAGCAGCTGACTTCAGACCAAAAACAACACCGTAAAAACATGTAATCATACAAAAAAGTTTTATATCTCCAGCTCCGATTCCACGCAGTTTAAAAACAGGCAAAAATATTAAACACACTATTAACATATCGTTTACTCCACGAAGCGCATATGTAAATCCGCCAAGATATACCCTATATGTAAGCGCTGCAAGTATTGCCGGAAACACAATATAATTACTTATCCTGCTTCTCCTCAAATCGTCAGCCGCAGCCATTAAAAGCATACTGCACACAAATATTTCTCTCATGTTCTTCACCTCCTTCTTTTGCGTGGTGCCACTTTATCACCATGCCATTTTGCTGTCAACACCACTGTTTTTTGTCTACTTTTCACAATAATCTGCAACTATTTTTATAAGTTATTAACCACTAGCTGATAAACTTATTTGTAACTTTTTCACAGCAGACAACTATTGAAAACACTCAAAATTTTGTGAATCTTTTTCTAATTTCTGTATATTACGGTACCGGTTTTCACCATAAACAGTACATTTTCTCGTTTTTAAGACTGCTATTATTTTGTTTTTTCTTTATATAAAGAATTCATTAAAAAAAATTTTTTATTTTTTTCTGAAATTGCATATTTTTTCCAATAAATGTCTATACTTATATGTAAATGAAACACGAAAGGAGTTTTTTATGATTTTTTCTGGCAAAAAAAGAAACCCTCCTAAAAGAGAAGAGTTTCTGAAAAATGCGCTAAAAGAAACACAAAAAAGTTTTGAAAACGCCTATAAAGGACTTGAAAATGTAGATGATCCCGATCTTATTGATTTGTTTATTTATGAGATAAATGCAGCCAATCTAAGATACAAGGTGCTTTTGCGTGATATCAAAAACTCTGAGACAGGTAAAACATAAACCGTCCGGTAATACTTAATCAGACTCTTCCACGCATGGCTTGAAATACCCCATATAAGTCAATACCACCGAAACCACATATTCTGTTAGGAACATCAACACCCGTATTTATCGAACCACGGATAAGATATTTCTTAATTGATACTGTATCCATTGTTATATTATTTCCTCTTACTATTCCCCATTCCATCAAAAGTGCTGCTGCCCCGGCTGTTATTGCCGTAGCAGCACTTGAGCCACTCATATATCCGTATCTTGCCTGTGATATATCATTTTTTTCTTTCCTGTCTGATATTATACCTGCCATCGGTCCAAAAATATCTATCCCCGGACTGCAAATATCTGGTTTTACATATCCTGACCGTGTGTATCCACGGCTAGAATCGGCTACTGCACTTGTCGTATACGAATTATAATAGGCATTTGACAAAAGAGCTAAGTTGTTAGCCGGATTACATATTGTAACATCCGGGTCACTTTCAAAAAAAAATGTGTCATTTGAGATAAAGTTTCTTATTGGAAGCCACATATCAAAATAACCATCCCCTCTATTATCATTAAATACTCTTATTTTCCATGTTCCCGGTTCAACTGAACTAAATCTTAATCTTACACATTCGTCACCACTCTCATATACCGTTATCAGATAGTCAATATCAATTATTGTTTTTTCCAAAATAAAACTTATTCTTCGCTGTTCTCCAATCTTTGCAATTGTTTTTCCGCTGTACTCACCACTCGGTGAAATAATTCCTATAGCATAAAGATTTGGTGAATCACCCCACAATTCAATTGTAAATCCCGCATCATTTCCTGTTCTTAACTCAACTTCCACATCGTCTCCCGACCGTAAAAGTCCACTTCTGTAATGATGACCAACATTCGCCTCATTTCCACATGCCGTTACCACACAAACTCCACTGTAATTTCCTATACTTTCAAGATATTCTCCCAGACATCCCCCTCCTTCATGCCCACCTATATTCGTTCCAATTCCAAAACATATAATAAGCGGTTTCCCAGCCTTTACAGCTTTCTGCCAAAGATACTTTATTCCAAGCATTATATCCTGTTCACCATAAGCGGTTTTATCATTACCAATACGAAAATATTCTTTCAGACTCTTTTTTGCTTCACGGCATTTTACGACACATATGTCGGCAAGCGGGGCAACACCCGAAAAGTTTCTCTCGTCTATCTTGTTCCCACATGCAACCCCGGCAAGGAATGTTCCGTGACCATTTGTATCTACACTTGGCACTATATTTTTGGGATTGTCAGACATCAGAGCTTCATCGATATCACTTCTCAGATATTCTGCTCCAAACATAAATCCATCTGGTATTTTTCCACTTTTCATATTTTGAGGTGTAATAGTCTGATCCCAGATAGAATATATTCTGCTCGTTCCGTCAGCATCCAAAAAAACGGGGTGACCGTAGTCTATCCCCGCTGGTGTGTGATTTAATATACTTTTTATATTTAATCTCTATTTGCCCTGTCCATAGTATGCATTAGCACCATGTTTACGATAATAATGCTTATCCTGAAGCTCCTGTGGAGCAGGCTGTATTCTTGGATTTATTGTCTCAGCACGATATGCCATCTTTCCGACTTCCTCAAGAACTACTGCATTGTGGACTGCTTCGTGTGCATCTTTTCCCCATGCAAACGGTCCGTGATTTTTGCAAAGTACGGCAGGAACGGCAACAGGATCAAGATTTCTTGCGTTAAACTCGCTTACGATAAGCTTTCCTGTGTTTTCTTCATATGCATCCTCAATCTCCTCTTTTGTAAGGCAGCGTACACATGGAACCTCACCGTAAATATAATCTGCATGTGTTGTTCCGTAACATGGAATTCCTCTTCCTGCCTGTGCCCAGCTTGTAGCATATGATGAATGAGTATGTACAACTCCTCCGATGTCCTTAAATGCCTTGTAAAGTTCTACATGTGTTGCAGTATCTGATGAAGGGTTGTATTTTCCTTCTACCTTATTTCCGTTAAGATCAACAAGTACCATATCATCAGGTGTAAGTTTGTCGTAATCAACACCGCTTGGCTTGATTGCAAAAATTCCGCTCTCTCTGTCAATTTCACTTACATTTCCCCATGTAAATGTTACAAGACCGTACTTTGGTAAAAGCATATTTGCCTCATAAACTCTTTTCTTTAATTCCTCTAACATGTTTTTTCCTCCTTCTCAAGTGAAAGTTATTTAAAAATATTATAGAAAAAGCTAAATTTGTTTAGATTTTTCTATATTAAAGGTCTGTAACAAGTTTAACTCAAAACTCAGGCAATGTAAAGACTTTCCTTGAAACTTTCGCACCGCATCCCCCGTATCTATAAAACCTACCATTACGCCCTGACCATACATCGATAAATTAGGCTGATTTCTGACTTTTGTAATACCTGCCGATGCAAGGACAGGCTCCGATGACATAAGCCCATAACATGCCGGTATAAAAAAAGCTCCGTTATTCACATTACTGCTGACTTTATTTCCTCTGACGTATGCAATGGCAAACCTCTCTGAGATTATCTGGTAACACCCCTCGCCGTATTTATCTGTGAGAAAATTTTCATCTCCGTAATATTCCACAATATATTCCTGATATTCCTGTGAAACCGCCGCTTCCATACACAATTTATTCATTACAAATATCTCCTCCGCTTATTTATGCTTCTTATAATAAAATGATATGATGCAGGGTCAAAATATCTTTTGACCCTTGCATCATTATATTATTTTATGAAAAATAAAGACCGAAGTGACACCTCACTTCGGTCTGTTGTTTAAAAGTCAAAGAAGTTTTTACCAAAACTTTCTCTTGTATTTTTACGTTTTCTTGAATAGCTTGCACTTTTTCTTCCTGAATTTTTATTCTTATTCGATGTTGCAGATTTCTTTTCATAATGTTTACTGTGATTTCTTCTCACATTCTTTTTAGCTGAGTCTCTTTTGTTTTGTCTAACTTTTTTGGCATGATTTTTTCTGCCTCTCTTGCTCTGATACCCTCCATGTCTTTTTCTGCTTCTTGATGCAACTATTGACTTGCCTGTAAAAGCAAAAATTATAAACATAACCAGAACAATAATAACTAAAAGTATGACAACTGAAAGAACAGGATTATCAAATATGAAACTGATAAGATTGTAAATTCCTCCTGAAATCCCATCTCTGATACCGGTAAATATCTTCCTGAATATTGACGGATTTGCATTTGTCTTTTCGATAGCTTTAATCTCTTTATTTACAATCTTTCTTGATGCCTCATCAAGATGTGTTTTCTTTGTACTGTCATATATTATATTACTTGAACCCACAGTCTTTCCTGCATAAGTATAGGTCACTTTTCCGATAATATTTTTTCCGTTTTTGATTTTTACATTCTTATTGTATACAATCTTTTGTTTAGCCTTTGAAAGCTTAACATTGTTTGGCAGCACTACACTTGATTCGTCTTCAAATCTTACAGGCGAATTTGAGCTGTTAAAGAAGCTTCCGTAATTGTTAAACAAATCCTGATTTATCTTTGAATCAACCTCTCCTACATTATATTTCTTGTATTTTCCAAAACAATAATTGAGAAGTTTTATTGTATCTGTATATTGATTAGGCTCACCATATTTCTGGCTTGTCGATTTCATGACAACGCACACAAGCTGCATACCGTCTTTTTCCGCAAAAGTCACAAGCGTATTTCCGGCAGCATTTGTAAATCCTGTCTTTCCGCCTATACAGTATTTGTAACCATACTGTGGATACTCATCCGGATTTATGGCTTCATGATGATTAAGCCATATTCTCTTTGTCTTGTGCTTATTTGTTTTTGCACATGTATATCTCGGTGTATTACAAACTTTTCTGAATACGGAATTTTTAAGTGCAGCCCTTCCAATCATCGCCATATCATATGCCGTTGTATAATGATTTGGGTCAGGAAGTCCATTTGGGTTATTAAAATGTGTATCTTTAAGACCAAGCTTTTTTACACGCTTATTCATAAGATTGACAAAATTCTTTACACTCCCTGAGACATGCTCTGCTGCTGCAAGACAAACTTCATTTGCCGACTCAAGCATAATAGCATAAAGACACTGTTCCATCGACATTTTCTCTCCGGGCTCGGAATATACTGTCGAATCACCTGAACTTATTCCGTATGCAGCCTCTTTCGAGAACTTGACAGTATCACTCGGCAAACTGTTTTCCGCTGCAAGCAGTGCCGTAAGAATCTTAGTAATACTTGCCGGATAGCGTTTTTCATGTATATTCTTTCCATATAATACAGTGCCGGTAGACACTTCCACAACAATCGCCGAACCACTTACAAAACTGCTCTTTGAAGGTCCCTTAGGCCACTCATCTGTCTTAGCTTGTACATTTACTCCTGATACTAAACTGCAGCATAATATTACTATAGCCATAAATGATGATATGATTCTTTTTATTTTCATAAAGCCCCCCGCTTCCTATGTAAATCGCACATCTACCGTGCATAAAACTTCCGTATCTTCATTTTTAAATTATTAATATTCTTTTAAAATCTAAAAAAAGACTAATCTTTTAGTAAGTTTCATTGCATATTTAACAAATATAATATATCATTATACATACCGTCAAAAAAACACTCCCAGTAGGAATCGAACCTACAACTGCCCCTTAGGAGGGGGCTGTTATATCCATTTAACTATGGGAGCACACAAAACATATTTTAGCATACTGTGACTTAGTAGTCAAGAAAAGGAGATAATTTATGTCAGACAATAACAACAATAATAATAATGATGATAATATAGAAAATACAAACAATTCAAATAATAACAACGATAATTATGAAGAGGTCTGCTATATATGCCGCCGCCCTGAAAGCAAAGCTGGTAAAATGATACATATTCCAAATAATATATGTATCTGTAATGATTGTATGCAGAAAACTTTTGATTCCATGAACAACATGAATCTTAACGGTACTTTCCCTAATATGCCTTATATGGATATGTTCGGTTTTGGCATGCCGAATATGCCAAGTGGTGACGGAATACCAAATTCCCAGAAAATCAAGAAAAAAAAACCGGCTGAAAAGAAAAAAACTGAAAATGTACAGACAGAAGTGTTTGATATAAAGCATCTTCCTGCTCCACATATTATAAAATCAAAACTTGATGAATATGTTGTCGGTCAGGAATTTGCCAAAAAGGTAATGTCTGTTGCCGTTTACAACCATTATAAAAGAGTTTTATCAGACAATATTGAAGAAGATGACGGCATCGAAATTGAAAAATCAAATATGCTGATGGTTGGCCCTACAGGATGTGGTAAAACTTACCTTGTTAAGACTCTTGCCAAAATTCTTCAGGTTCCTCTTGCAATTACTGATGCAACTTCACTTACAGAAGCCGGATATATAGGTGATGACGTTGAAAGTGTTCTCTCAAAACTTCTCGCAGCTGCCGACAATGATGTTGAGAAAGCAGAACATGGAATTATTTTTATAGACGAAATTGACAAAATTGCAAAAAAAAGAAATACAAACAGCAGAGATGTAAGTGGCGAATCCGTACAGCAGGGAATGCTTAAACTTCTTGAGGGAAGTGATGTTGAAGTTCCTGTCGGTGCAACAAGCAAAAATGCAATGGTACCTCTCACAACAGTAAACACAAGAAATATCCTGTTTATCTGCGGCGGTGCCTTCCCTGAACTCGAAAAAGTTATCAAAAACAGACTCACAAAACAGTCATCTATCGGTTTTGAAGCTGAACTTAAAGACAAATATGATAAAGACGAGAACATACTCGCAAAAGTTACAACCGAAGACCTCAGAGAATTTGGTATGATTCCTGAATTTTTGGGACGTCTTCCTATAGTATTTGCTCTGCAGGCAATGACTGAGGATATGCTTGTACAGATACTTACCCAGCCTAAAAATGCTATCTTAAAACAGTACAAAAAATTACTTGCACTTGATGAGGTTGACCTTAAATTTGATAACGATGCCGTTCATTGCATAGCTAAAAAAGCTCTCGAAAAAAATACCGGTGCACGAGCACTTCGTGCCATTATCGAAGATTTTATGCTTGACATAATGTATGAAATTCCAAAGGATGATATGATAGGAAGAGTTACTATTACCGAGGATTATATAAACCATAAGGGTTCACCTCTTATAGAAATGCGTGAGAGCGGCGAAGCTAAAATCCTGACACAGAGAGAACTTCCGGAAGCATAATTTTAATCTGTTTATAAATAATATGCCCGATAATGACTATTTTCGACTTTTCGAATCGTTAATATTCGCTATCGGGCTGTTTTATTTACTATTTTTAAATTGTCTGTTGTTTTATCCATTTATCCAATTGTTCATTTAATAATTTAAACGGTGCTTCTCCCATTGCAAGTATAAATTCGTGAAATTTTTTAGGTGTAAACTTTTTTCCAAGTTTCTTTTCTGCTTTCTGATACATCTGCTCAATTTCCAAATACCCTATTGTATATTTGAGATAATTAGCCGGTTCTGACACTATGCTGTCATATACCGTTTTGCTCTGTTCCAGATTAAAACCATATGCAGAAAGATACTTTATGAGCTTAGATAAATCCCAGCCGTTATAATTTATTCCTATATCTGCTTTCGCATATATGCACAGAGTAGCTGCCGTATTTTCACGAAGTATCTCTGCTGTTTCTTTGTCAAGCCCGGCATATTTATAACTGTACAGTTCCGCATAAGTCCCCCAGCCCTCTACATAGCCGCCCACATTTACTATACTCCTGAATGGAGCAGGTGATTTTGAATAAAAATAGCAGTTCTGATAGAGATGTCCCGGATAACTTTCATGTGCTATTGTAGTAAATGCTTTACTTAAATCATATTTTTTATTTCCGTTAAGATACACAACATTATTATTATAATTATCTATTGCCGGCGTGAGATAAAATGCCGGACTAAGACTTTCCTCAAGTGAACTGTCAACATATTTAACCTGATAATTTATATCATCGGGCAATGCCGGAAAATCTTTTTTCATTGCCTTTTTTAAATGCTCTATAACTTCTTTGGGTTTTGTATAATTATATTTAACATTTATGGCATTTTCATAAACTTTTGAATTTTTTGCAATTATTTCCGATATGTTTTTATGTGCATCTTTTAACTTTTTGTCAGTGAGAATTTCCATTTCACTTACACTTCTGTTAGAACCTGTTTTTACTTTTGCAAGATACTCATAATATTTCTTTCCGTTTTTAAATCCGCAAAGACCTCCATTATTTTTCCCCGTGCCTTTAAGAGCATTCAATCCGTCAATAAGCGTTCTGTATGCCGGAATAACTTTATTTATAACCGCGCTTTTATTCTGAGCAATAAATTTATTTTTTTTCTCTGTACTTAACCCTTGCAAAGCCGCAAGCCTGTTTTCAAATGTCGTGATAAGATAATTGTTCTCCGTATTTTTTATAAATGCACTGCACTGTTTTACCACAAGCTCTACATTGGAATCACTCATAAACAAACCCTTGCCGGCTTTGTATTTTTCATATTCCATAATATCCTTAAAATAGTCAGGAACAAGATTTAACAGTTTAATATAATCTTCTACATCCTTTATCGAATAAAAATTATATTCAACCAGAAGTACAGGAAGCTGTGCCTGAACCCCTGAAGTTTCACTCAAATATTCATCATACCCCTGATAATCTGAAGATTCCAGATTTATATCAATCATATACTCGGCAAGGTCATACATAAACTGCTGCGATTTCGTCAGCTTATCATAATTAAAACTTCTAAGTGTTGCTTTTGTATTCTCGTATACCGAATATGTACTATGCTGTTCATTCTCATCTGCACTTCCAAAACTGACCTCAATATTATCAAGTCCATAGATTTTTTTATTCTTTAATGTATAATTTAATGTCAACGTGTCATTTGATACGTTATCAATGAAAAGCTGATTTAAAAATGCATCAAAATCCTCCTGCATTTTTTTAACACTTCTCGAATTGTCATAGTTCACGTTTTCCTGCAAAACACTGATTACAGAAAAATAATTTCCTTTTATTGCTCCAAATGCAAACAATCCAAAAAGCACCGCTATTAAAATTTTAGTCAGCTTATTTTTCAATTTATTTCACCACCTTTTTTATATATTTACTTTAAATTGCCATATTTTATGTGTAGAATGAATGAATAATTAACAAATGTTACAAAAGTTTAGAAAAACGATTAGATATTTCGTATATTACCCAGCCGAAATAATCGACATTTTTTTACATATAAAGTTAAAATACTTTATTTTTTTGTATATACTTTTCTCTGCAAACATGTTAATATAAATATATCAAGGGATGCGTTCAGCAATAAAAGCATACTTTTGGTATTACTCGTAACATTAAACATAATTATGGTTAATGCACTTTAAACCTATAAATATCAGTGCAGAAATGAGGTTATCCAGCCATATGCTTGCAGAACAGAATACTTTATCCACGAAATCCGCTAATACATACGAAAATATACTTTTGGGATTTTTTAAGATTTTTAAGACAGATAAAACACTAAATCCAATCAATTATATTGTTTCAAACTTTGACATCCATGACGAGACTATTCCGGACTATATCCCTTTTTTAATAAACTTTAACCATTCGGAATACCTTTTAAACATTTTAATATGGGATTATGAACAGCTCTGCTAATCAAAATTCCATTTTACTTTTTTAAATGTTTTTATCTAATTTTTTAATGTTTCTATCTGAATTTTTAATATTTTTACTCTGAAATATTTCTTGAATTTTAATCTGAATAACAGTCCTTATTAACTTTTGCACTTTAAACAGTCATGTAACATATTGTCTGATTTTTCATATAAATATATGGATTAGATATATAAGTATATTCTAATTTATAAAATATATGATTCTGATAACGAAAGGAATTTTATATGAATAATATGAATTTCAGACGACAAACAAATTGTCAGAGCTGTGGAAACTGCCGACAGCAGAATAATGTATCTGACTCTGACCGCTGCTGCAACAAACCTGTCATTGAACCAAGAAATGACAACAAGGGATGTGCCCGCCAGATGGGTTCGCAGTGCAGCAACAGCTGCAACAGGCAGAATGTAAACCCTATTCAAAATAATTGTAACTGTAATAATATGCAGTCTGTAACTAATGAAAATTGTGCAGAAGCAATTTCTCATATTGATATGCATAACATTCCTATAGGAATCGGATATGTTCCATGGCAAAAATGGAGAAAGATAAATGCACTTTGTGACGGTCTTTCACAGGGAACAATTTTCAAAGAATTATCTTTACCTTTCTATGGTTGTATTCCAAATGGTTTTTGCAATAATAAAGGAGGTACAAGATGAACAGAGAAAAGCATAATCTTTTAGCCTATATCACTCAGGTAAGCTTCGCAATGGATGACACGGTTTTATTTCTTGACACTCATCCCTGTGACAAAGAAGCCCTTTGTTATTACGAGCAGCTAAAAAAAGAAAGAAGAGATGCTGTAAGAGAATATACGCAAAAATACGGACCTCTCTCAAAATATGACGTTGAAGATTCCTGCTATTGGGAATGGGTAAAAGACCCATGGCCTTGGGAGTAAAGGAGCACCGTTCTGCTCCGGCAAAATCAAAATAATATATTAAAAATCTTTGCGATTGTCGCAGAAATGAGGAATTTATGTTTAATTATGAGAAGCGATTGCAATATCCCGTTAATATAACAAGGTGTGATCCAAAGGCAGCTATGGTAATTATAAGTCAATACGGTGGTCTGTAGTCGAGGACTTATAATATTTTTATAAAAATACTATTGTAAAGTATATTGCAAAGAATTTTCGCATATGCTATAATGTCATCAGACAAAATAGATACAAGAAGTCCATACAATTCGACTTCAAAACGAAAACCCCCGATGTTGCCGCATCGGGGGTTTTCTATTTCCAATTTTTTAAAATGGCAGGAATATCACCATTAGGCCGATTACCGACTATTTATTGCCATCCAGCCATTTAATGATGTAATGACAAATCACACCACTCACAACGGCAATAAAAATAGATACAATTATATCCATACAATTCACCTCCTTCCCTTACCGGTATAGAGGCGGTAACGAGTTTATTTTAGCATATAAACAAACTCAATTCTACAATTTTCTCAATGCACCTTATTATAATTGAGAATTGCCTGTACGATAGCTTTTGCAACATTATCTCTGTTAGCTTTATAAAGCTTTGCATCGTCAGGGTCAGATACAAAGCACACCTCAATAAGAAGTGCCGGCTTTGATGTCTTATTTAAAACCCATAATCCTGATGTTGTTTTCACACCTCTGTTTCTAAATCCAATCTTAGAAAGCTGATTGCAAATTCTCTTTGACAAATCCCCTTTAACGCCTGTCGTATCTCTTACCCATACTTCAGTCCCCGTTGTCTTTCCGTCAAGTATTCTCTGATGGTCTGCTGAGTTGAAATGGATTGAAATATCAATATCCCTTGTCTTGGAATTACATTTTTCACAAATCTTTCTGAGCACATCTGTCTGACTGGTTCCATTATTTACTGTACAGTCATATGCCTTGATACCATTCTTTTTCAAAAGTCTTATTACCTTTTTGGTAATAATTCTGTCCTCTCTGCTCTCGTCAATATAATCACTTGCACCACAGGCTATCTTACCAGCAGGATTGTGTCCTCCATGTACTGTAACTGCTTTTATCTTACTCATAGTCTTTGTCCTCACTTTCTTCTTTATCTTTTAATATATCTGCTTTTTCCTCAACTGTACCTTTAAGTACAGCTATTATCTTTGTCAGAAATACTGGAACTGCTACACCCATCCGTCCGGCATTTTCGGTGATGCTCAGGCATTCATTTAAAATAAACCATGCTGTAACCAATGTAGAAAAGAATGTATTCATAGGTAAATGTATATCCAGATACCCCGATAACTCATAGATAATAAAATCAACTATCATTGCCGTAAATATCACCAGAATATATCCAACTTTCTTAAAAATTCCTATCATTCCTTTTTTGCTGTTCCATCCATATTTTTTGTCATTTGGATGCTCGACAGCTTCCTTTGCACTTGCCGCCATGCCTGCTGCAAAATCAATGACCATTGCAATGGTAACTGCTAAAAGCAGCCAGCCAAGCAGACCGCACTCTGATGATATTGCCGCAATAATTGTTGATAACCCTAACTGTGTTGCATAAATCTGTATTTTGTCCATTTTTTGTCCTTTCCTGCCTTTTCAGGCATTAAAAAAGAAGCCTTTAAGCTTCTACTATTTTTAATCTGCTACTATTACATTTTCATAACCATCCGTTCTCAAGATAGTATCGACATCGTTTCTATACTCCGCATAAATTTTTGTTTTCACAAAATATGCTTTATATTTTGCAATGCCTTTTTCTTCACTCACGTCTGCCTGCTTCCTAATCATTTTTGCAATAAATGTTACCATGTTACTATTCCTCACTTTCTTCTGTTGTGCCTGCCATCATTGCAGGTATTATGCTGGTTAATATATCATCAATCGTTGTGTAAAGATTTGTATTCTCTGCCTCCAACGCTGATAATCTCTGCTGTGTTTCATCCTCCTGCGGTTCTTCCACTTTACAGATTTCTTCAATCTGTTTCAAACATCCATCTTCATAACTTAAATTTGGATAAGGAATATAAGGTTCATGCTGACTTATCCATATGTTATTGTCGAGATAAACATCATAACCATCTTCTAAAACTTCATAAGCTACCGCCATTTCATTAAATTTAAAATCTGTTGTTTTCATTATTTTACCTGCCTTCCTTTTATGTAAACATATATATTTTTTTATTAACTATATAATGATTTGTATCAAGAACCCCCTCATAGCTGCCTAATATGTGGATTTCACCATCCCATACAACTGCTGAACCATAGTAAAAAATATACGGAAGTGTGCTTACACTTATCCAAGTTGAACCATTATATTTATAATGGTTTGTCATGCTCCTACTGCCACCTAAAACATGAAATTCACCCCCATATTGTACCATACAGCCATATACGAATTCATAAGGAAATACACTTACACGAGTCCAGGCTGAACCATTCCATTTATAGTGATAAGGGACCTGTGCATTTCCCCCTAATAAATGAAGTTCATTATTTAATACACTCGCCCAGGCATAATTTGAAACACAAGGCAATGAACTAACACTGACCCATGACGAACCACTATACTTATAATGTTTCCATGCACCTAATATATGAAGTTCATTATTATACACTATCGCTGCCATATACAGAAAATCGTATGGTAATGTACTTACTTTTGACCAAGTCGAACCATTCCATTTATAATGATTAGTGCCACTGCCACTAGCACCACTTCCTAATATATGAAGTTCATTATTCCATACAACTGCCGAACCAGCCGAAAAGTCATACGGAAGCTTACTTACGCTAACCCAAGTTTTTCCATTATATTTATAATGATATATACTTGTCCCGCGACTCCCTCCTAATATATGTATTTCATTTTTATATACTATTGCTTCACCATTATAAAAATCGTATGGTAAAATACTAGCTTTCAAATCAGTCACACTTGATTTCAGCTTCAAATCTCCTGTCACCTGTGCTCCGTCAATTGTAGCTTTTATTAAGTTCTGGCTCCCGGCACTATTAGCACGAATTACTCCAGAACCATTGTGATAACCCTTAGGGATTGTATAACTTCCTCCGCAATTTAACGATGCTGTCTTTGCTCCGTTGTCAGTCATTGTTCCGGTTACCTTACTGCCATTTACATACGCTGTTTTCCCGGTCAATATGTTTTCTGCGGTTGCTGTTGCATCAGATGTATCCGTACCGCCGCCGCATCTAAAAAATGCCATTATTTTACCACCACCTTCACTTGCACACTCTTCGTTTGTGCCTTAAATGTCATTGTTATGCTTCCGTCTGCTACTGTTGCTGTTTTCGGAGATACTCCATACACATCCGTATATATGTCTATGGTTGAGTCTACTGATATTTTTTCAGAACTTAGTGCAAGCTCTGTTTTCCCGGCTGACAACGTCCCCTGTATTTCTTTTGGAATTACAATATCAGCTATCTTTTTCTTTTCTTCTTCCGTGACATGTACATTCTTATCTTCTATGTGTTTACTAAATTTTTGTGACAGCTCCTGTACATCCTCCGCAAGTGCATACATACCCTCTGAGATAAATTTAACCGTTCCTCCTGCATTTACGGAAATATTCAATACTATAATTGCTTTAAAATCAAACAACCCGTTGAATTTTCTTATTATATCCGCATTTTCATTTGTTGCATAACATACGGCATACAATATTTCGCCTTCGTCCGGATCTGTTGCATACACTCCTATTTCCGTAAACAGATAATCTTCTGACAGTTCTTTATTTGACATTGCAAATTTAATTGAATATACCGTGTCCGACTTTTTCGTTGCACTTAACACTTCAAACTGCTGCTTTTCAGATTTTAATTGCGTCATCTCTCCAGTATTTTCATCAGCCTGATATTCACCACTCCCTGTTTTCACTTTCGTTATTGTTACGGAAACACCTTCTTTTGCAAGCAAAGCAAGTCCTTTATCTGTCAGCCTTGTTTTTGTAAAATTTGTCACTACATTTCCTCCAATCTCTCAGCGTGCCATTCACCTGTAGTTACATAAGTTTGCAAATCAAATATATGTGTTCTTGTTTCCAAACCGTCTATTATTGAACGCTGTGGTTTGACATATTTAAGAATATCTGCGAATCTTCTCACAAGTTCTTCGCTTGGTGATGTGTCTGTTACTATTTTAAAATGGTATGGTTCTCCTGTTTCTTCATAATCAAACCACGGTACAAATTTAGCATCTGGAAACACTGCTTTCAATAACTCTTTTATTCCTTTCACTGTTCCTGCATACGAATGTGATTTTAGTGTCGTTTTTATGACTTTCAATTTGTCGGATTCCGACAAGCTGCTCAAATAATACGGAGAACGAAGCATTGAAGCTATATAGCCGTAATACTTTGGATTCACATTATCCATATCAGACCATACCGCCACGCTCCTGGCCGTACTCATTACTTTTTTAAACTGCCTGTCAACAGCATAGCAAAAACATTCATCCTCAATATTTTGAAAGTTTGGAGGCATTGCAAAAAAAGTTGTTCCAATTTCTCCAATTTTCATGTCAATCATCCTCCAATCCGCCATATGAAAGTTCAATTCCATCACATATAGCAATCTGTGTCTCAGATACCTGTATAAAATCAGGTGAGGTAAGTTCCAATCTTTTTGCTCCTGCAATTCTTGTCAATTCAATCAATTTATCCGGTATAATATCATTACCAATATTTTCATGACATTCTGAAACAAAGTAATTGGCAGCTTCAAGCACCGACTCTTTTATAAGTGCCTCATTTTCTCTACTTGATTTTGCTATATAATATTTGCCTGATATTTTATACTGTACAATTTCCGGAGGATTCACATAAATCTTATCATCTGCCGGAGTGCATTCTAAACCAACAAGATAATCGACTACAGCTTTACAATACTGCTCATCAGGTACTTTTCCGTCAGCAAGCATAATATATATATCTACCTCCGCTGTGACATTATTCTGAACAACATTAACTGATATTATCTCTGTACTGTAGCTTTTCACAAAATACTCATATGCTGTGTTTGGTCCTGCTGTTGAATATGTAGATGGGAATAAAAATATATTTTCCCTCAAAGTTTCGTCATCATATTCATCCTGACCACCCTGTGAAGTTGTACAATTTTCAACACCGGAAATATTCAACACCGGATCGGCAAGAACATTTATCTGACTTACTACATAATCATTTCCGATGGTTCCCTCTTCGGTACATGTCGCCGACACTTCTACAGAGCTTTCTCCTGCTTTTAAAACACAGCTCTCATTAGTAGCAAAATAAACATCATCACCGGCAGTCGCACGTATTCCCGCCGGTATTTCTACGTCAAAGTCAAGCACTTCATTTACTTTAAACTGCAGTATACATGTAGCTGCTTTTATGTTTGTCTGCGCATAACCAAGCGTAGCCCCCCAGTTTTCCAATACATTTCTCTCCATGTATTGAATAAAATTCTGACTGAACAAATATGATATAAATTCATATGTTTGATAAAGTTCTCCTGCAACAATTTGCATTTTAAGCCTTTCGGAATTTGCCGGATATAATGTTATTTCATTACCCGTTAATTCTTCATATTTGTCCTGATAATCCTCAATCATTTCCTGAGCTATTGTTTCTTGTGAAATATTAAGATCACTCAAAAAATCAATCTCAGGAAGATTTTGTAAAGCATCCACATTATTCGCCATCTTTTACAGTCACCTCCGAATCCAACTTTGAATTATTTCTAGTTAAATTTATTTCATCAACAATAACACGCTCATCCCAAACAGAAACCTGTTCTTCAATCTCTGCCATGTAAATTCCCTCTATAGATGCCTCAGGCGAACTTACAATTCTATCATCAATCCCAATGTTTCTTGCATACGGAACAGTTCCTTTTATACTTGAAATAATATTCCCTACGCAATTTACAATGTCCCCTGCATCAGTTCTGCTTCCTGTATAAATAACATTCATGACTTTCCTCCTAACTTTTAGGAATTTTTATGGTCGAACCTGCTTTTAGCTTATACCCCTGTTGCAAGCTCTTATTTGCATTATAAATTTTTTTATATTTGTCACCTGAACCATAAAACTTTTTGGCAAGATTCCACAATGTATCAGTCTTTTTCAGCGTATATAATATATATCCACCACTTTTTTTACTGCTGACACGCTTTTTCTTTTTAGATGTACTCTTTGTATTATCACTCTTTGTGGTACTATTCTTATTTTTGTTGCTGTATGTAATATTGCTTTTCTTCTTAGATGCACTCTTTTTCTGTTTAACTTTTACAGCAACTGTTTTAAGTGTTGGAACATTCTTATTTTTGACAACCGGATATTCTTTAAAAGTCACATTAGCAACTATAAAAATTGGTTTTCCATTTTTGTAAAATGTTCTCAATTCATTTGACACACTACTTATAAGCCATTTATTATTTCCAACTTTCCTACCGCCAAGATATAACGGATATACTTTCGCTTCAAGATTATAACTTCTCAGCTTTTTCAACATTTTCCACGGCGATACTCCAAGCTGTGCCCAGAGGTAAATTGTCATCGTAAAATCATCTGCATTTCTTGACGTAACCTCCAACAGTGGTTTTTTACCGTGTCGTTTATGCTCTGCAATATTTATTGATGAACTCCATGTCGCATCAGAAAACGACAAAACTTTCAGCTCACCTTTCACATTAAGATTATTTTTTTCATCATTCCCAAATAGCAATGCCATGTCTCTTCTCGTATTAAGCTTATTAGTTCCATATTTTTTATTGTGAACATTAAAAGATTTATCCGTATCAGAATAAAACTGCATCTGCTGCGAATATTTCGCTTTTGAATAAAACTTTATTTCTCCGAAATGGCCAACCTGTCCCAATATGTCACCCTCTTTCTAACTAATTCATTGTACTCAAACTTGTTATCTTTGCCGTATTAGCTGTCAAATTCTGAGTTTCAACATTTTCAGTTTTAAGATTTTTTATCACAACTTTTCCTGCAGTAATCTCCAATTCATCTTTATCTGCATCATACTTTATATAAGCAGTATCTGAAAATCTTTTAAAGAAATAATCTTTTCCGCTTACTTCCGGTTTATTCTCATCATTGAAATATGGTCCGATAATAAAACCTGACTTTTTCTGTGCGTATTTCTGAGCTACTACAAGTACCAAATCGTTAATCTTAGGCATCTTGTATTCAAATGCTAAAAAAGGCAAGTCAGAATATATTACATCCTCCTCACCTTTAAAGCACACATCCGCACAACCGGATTTATAATCAATTGATGATATTCTGCCAACTCTTATTGCATCATTCATAAAACCTCATTTCTGTGTAAATATCACACTTTTTACGCTAATTCCTACTGCTTTACACTATATTGGTCACACATTTATGACACTCTATAGAACTTGTATAACCATCATCTGAAAAATTGTGTGTAGCCTTATCAATAAAGTATCTTCCGTCAAACTCTCCAAATCCCGACACTCTGAATACGGTACAAGCCTTATATCTCGGATTACCCATAAGCGTAAAAGATGCCGTTACTGCTTCCCTTAAAGCTGATGCAAGCTGTGCCTTAGCCTTCTTTTCCGCATCCGCATGACTGTCTGCGGACGATGATATAAACAATGTTCTTTTTGCCGTTCTTCCCGGTATGTGATAATTATAAGTTATATTTTTTCCTTTTTTATTTTGATACTGAAACTTAACACTGTCATAAACTTTTGAAATACTTCTTGTAAACGAGAATGCACTGTCATCTCCGATCTCTGCTTTTTTCAGTGTAAAACGACTTGCCTTTCTTTCATACTTCGTCTGGTCATATATAATCATTTTTCCATTGTACAATTTCATGCAACAACCGTAATCGCTGCACAACGAAAAAGCAAATTCCAAGTCGGTGTTACCATCCTGGCCAACCTCATCAATTTTATGATTTGAAGCTTCAAAAACCAATGTTATGTCTGCCCTGTTCGCAATAGTCATTAAAATACTTTTCAGAGATGTTTTTTTGTAAGTCCTGTTTCTCTGTGTTACATTGAATCCGGTATGTAACGGAATACTTATTCCTTCTAAATCCACAGTTGACGAAAACCCCGATGACACAATCTGGTCTGCCACAAACTTACCTTGATACGCTTGTACTTTCTGTTCATTGTCTCCATTCCATTTTTCAGTCACAATTGTTGCTTTTATATAATCTGAAGATTTTGGAAAATAGTTTTTCTTAAACCATTTTCCATTTCTATTGCACAAACTTACAGATATGGTATCAGCCTCTCCTGAAGCACAATCAACAATGCTACAACCACTGCTTTCTTCTGTTATATCCATTGTTCCGTTGCCTTTGTATTTCAACTTTACATAAGCATTTCTAGCTTTCATCGTCGTCCTCATCTCCCTCATCAGATACACCGTCAAGTGCATCCTCTGTATTATCATCTTCATCCTCGTCATCCACCCAGTCAGGAACGTCCCCGTCATCATCACTGACAATATCAATCTCAGGACAAACCAACTGCACACCTTCATTAAAAATAAATGTCTCAAAATACTTAGGATTTTCACGATAAAGCAAATACACAAAGGCTTCATCACCATAAACTTTCCATGCTATATAATCCCACATGTCACCTTGTTGCGTAGTGTAAGTAAATCCACCTATCATAGTTTCACTATCCTCCTAATCAACTGAATTTCACTCTTTTGTTTGCCTGCATATATTTCTGCATCATCTTAGCAAATTCTGCCTGACTCATCTTCACTACTTTTGTCAGCGTCTTTTCATCTGCATTGCCATTGACCTGAATAATAGGTGAATAAGTTATTTTTACCTTTTCACTGCTTGCACCCGAATTTTTCTTTACAGCATTATATAATCTTACATCCCTTCTCTGCTGATATGACGTGTTATCATCTGTGAATGACATTCCTAAAAGCTCACCTGTACGCTGATAAAGTGCTTTTGAACGTGGACTGTTGTTAAGCGGTATGACAGCTTCATTATCTTTTTCAGCAAGCATCGAAATAACAGGATTTTTGTAAATTCCACCTTTTGCATTTTTCTTTGCTTTGATTGTCTTTTGTCTGCCGCCATATTTTTGCTGCTTTGGTCCTATTGGAGTATGGTACAACTTTTTGACACGGTTGTCTGACTTTGAAGACGCAGATGCATTAACAGCCATATCCAGTGTAATCACCGGACTTAAGTTTTTGTCATTAAAAGCATCTTTAATCTGATTATTCAGCCTATTTGCTGCACCACTAACCTTTACTGAATTTTCGTCTATACCATTAGCTATTTCCTGTGGTATATCTGCGCCGTTTTTCTTACAAGCCTCTATAATTGCTGTCCATTCATCGTTGCCACCTATCTCATCGCCAAGTATTGTAAGAGCATCTCTTGTAGAACCTGAAACTGCTGCAAGTCCTTCCATATCATTAATTCCATTTCCAAATGCACTTGTAGTCTCTATACCTTTTTGCTTCATCTGATTTTGTAAATCATTCATTTGTGTTTGTATGTCACTTAATCCATTTTCAAATAATATAGAAATACCTTCGGCATCTTCACCTAAATCTACACTAGATAACGCCTTTTCTACAGCCGCATTTAAGTACGGCAATGGTTCTTTTGCTGATATCCCCTGATTAGCTATATCTTCAAATTCTTTCTTCAAATTTGTTCTTAACTGCTTCATAGCCTTTTTAGCCTTGGGATATGTTGCTTCTATAGTGGATACAATATAATCAGAACCTCTGGCTAATGTATTCTGCTGCTGTTTATAATACGCTGCATCAATCTCCTTTTTTTCAGCATTATATTTTTTATTTGATAACTTACCGGAAGCTTTTCTTTGATTTAGATTTGTCAATGAAGTGGTATGAGCTTCCTCATATCCTTCCATAGCTTTCTCTTCATAATCTTTGACATCCTGGGTCAACTGTTTAAAATCTTCTGCCGTCAGATTTTTTCCGGAATATTTCAGGTCAATTGTTTGAAGTTTAGCCTCATTTTCTGCTTCGGTTACAGAAGATGTTATATCTGATATTTGTTGCAATATCTTTTGAATTGTTGAGTCTGTATCTATATCAATTCCATTTTTTACTGCATAATTAATTTTTTTGTTTAATCTCTTTTGCAGAATATCAAGTTCATTATCAAGTCCGGAATAAAACTTATCATTTTCTTTCCCAATTTTTGAATTATCTCCCAGCAAAAGTTTTGTTGCAATTGAAACCGTATACCCTTTGCTCTCAACAGCTTCTTTAGCTGATTTAACATACTCTTCCACTGATGATTTATATTTATCAACATCGTCCTTGTCAATCTTAAATCCAGCCTTTACTTTCCAGCGAATTTCAGTAATTGATTTAAAACTCTTACTCATAGAATCTATAGCATCATCCGTTTTTCCTATAGATTCAAGCATTTCAGAAATTCGTGTAAGTTTTTTCTTTCCAACAATTTGCTGTGCTACTTCATCTAATGTATCAAGTGATAACGATATATTCCCAAAATGTTCTGCAAGATTCGCCTGCGCAAGCCGCTGTTGTGTTTTCTTTGCATATATGCCAATTCCTGTTATAGCTGTAGCTGCAACTGTACCACCGACTCCAATTGCGCCAAACGGACTTGCAGCAAGTGCACTAACAGACGTTACTACAGATTTAATTCCCGAAACAACTTTGTATGTTATAAGTGCAACTCCTACAGCCTCAACTCCTGAAGCTATAGCATCAAAATTTTCTACAACAAAACTTCCGACATCTCCTACAACATCAGCAGCCATTTCAATATCATCATAAAATGCTTCAAAAGCATTATGTATCTCTACCTGATGTGTCTCTGCAAAATCAGATATATTTTCAGAAGTATCATTTATAAACTCAGTCAGCTTTTTAATGCCATCAGCAAGTTCTCCGTCAAATGAATCCGCAAATGATATTTTAAGGTCATCAAGAGCAGAGTTCATAATTTCTCTTGTAGCAGAAAGTGTATTTGTCTGCTTATTGTACATATCTTCAAGCGAACCATCTGAATTTTTCAGTTTCTTATCCAGGTCATCCCAAGCACTCTTTGCACCATTTGCTCCCTCTTTTACACCATCTAGAAGGTAAGCCATTTTTGAGTAATAATTTGTTCCGGCAATCTCTTTAAGTGCTTTCGCCTGTTCTTCCGTACTTAACCCACTTACTCCTGCATTGATACGTTTCAAGGCTCCCTCAAGACCGACAAATTTACCTTGTGCATCAAAAATTGATATTCCTAATGCTCCCATCATAGAAAGTGCATTCTTATTACTTCCCAGTCTTGTCAACATAGCATTAAGGGCAGTTCCACCTTCAGCACCTTTTGTACCATTGTTGGCAAGAATACCGAGTGCAACACCTGTATCTTTTGCACTAACACCTAATGTTCTCGCCGCACCTCCGGCTTTTATATAAGCCTCCATCATCTGCTGTGAGTTCATGTTTGAGGAGTTTTGCGCTTTTGTAACCATATCAAGATACTCCGGCAAATCCTTAACTGACAGTTTCAGAGCACTCATAGAATCAGTTACAAGGTCTGAGCATGTAGCCAAATCCATATTCGACGCTGCACTAAGTTTCAATACAGGCTGTAATGCAGATGTAGATTCCTTAACATTCCAGCCAGCAAGTGCCATATATCCGAGTGCATCCGCACTTTCTTTTGCAGTTTTTGTTGTAGCTTTTCCCGCTTCTCTTGCTGCATTATTAAGCTGCTCCTGCTCTGTCTGTGTAGCATTCGCTATAGCCGCAGTATTGGCAAGCGACTGTTCATAATCGGAGAATGTATCAACCGACTCCTTGACAAAGTCTTTTATCTGAATTGCGCCAAAAGCCGCACCAACAAGTCCTGCCACTTTTTTTGCGGTTGAACTTATACCCTGTAATCCACTTTTTGCTCCATCAATTCCACTCTGAAAACTCGACGCTTTTTTCGCTCCGAGCAAAATTTCAAGACTATACTGTGATCTGCTTTTAGCCATTATTCCTCCTTCCTGACAATATCAAGTAAATCCTCATATGTCCTCAAAAAATCAATTACCGGCACTTTTTTTATATATTCAATGCTGCTGTTTGTGGCAAGTGCAAGACGCATGGCAGTTTTTGAAAGCATTACTGCCCAGTCGTCACTAAGCCCTGCCCGTACATAAAAAAATGGTTAATAAGTGCAATAACAACCATCATATCCCTTATCCCAAGCATATTAAAGAACTCTGCCGGACGATTTGTTACATGCATTGCTACATGTTTACAATAAGTAAAATCGGTAAATTTATTCTGAGGTCTGTGACCTAATTTAATCAGTATTCTGTCAAAATATTCACCATCAAGTGTTGTCAAATCAACAAGCCCCGACAAATCAAGTGTAGACACTTTTTCCATCTCACCTTTACCATTCAGCCAGTCATATTCTCTCGAAAATTCAACAAGATATGGATTTTCCTGTTCCTCATTTTCGTTGTCGGAATCCGACAAATCTCTTTCTCTACTAACAACTTCATCCCCTGCCGCTTCAAGTTCTGCTTTTTCAAGCAACTGATCAAGATTTTCTTCTTTTATTTCCATAAAAATTCCTTTCTTTTAAAAATGCATTAAAAAGAGAAGATACATTATTCATTAAAATGCATCTTCTCTCATCCTTACCTTATTATTTGCTGCAAAATACAGTCTGCGCCAACATCAATAATATTTATCCTTATATAAGGCTTGCAACATCACCGAGTACATCCTTACCATTTATTACTGCTTTTCCGTTGAACTTGTCAATTTCTTCAAGTACATCCCCGCCTAATTCGTCTTTATAATAAATGATTTCTTTTTTGATAGTCGGATTGCCATAACCACCCTTTTTCAACTTGCCATAATCGTGACCTTTTGTCATTCCTTTGATGGTTATGGTTCTTACAACATATGACTTCTTATATGTTGCAGTGTCAAGAACTTCCTGTGCAGCTTTAAGAATTATTGGTACGCTGTCATCACACATAAGTTCAAAAGCTTCTTTTGACACCTGCGTGAGTGGAATATCAACTGTAGTGCTCTTGTACTGTCCTGCTGACGGACTGTCAATCTCTCCCACCATTCCTGCCAAATTCAATGTCTCTGAAATATTTTCAAAATTAGGCAATGTCATCTCATCAGTCACACCAGCAAGTCTTGCGTTGTCATTTACTACACCATAATATGCCTTAAATATATTAGTCTTATCATGAATCAGCTTTGACATTACTCATTCCCCCCTTCCATAGCATCTACAAGAATCTGAGCATCATATACAAAATCATTTTCAACGTACTCTGCCGGAGTATAATCCGCATACCTTGTCGAAAAAACATAATGCCCTTCAAGCATACTTGACGATGGATTTTTAGCCGTATTAAATACTATCTCACCGCCTGCAAGATAATCCGGAATAAGTGCATTAAGACTTGCATTGTACTCGTTTACAATTCCTTTAATAAACTTCACTTTAGCATTTCTTCCGACTTTTGAAAGATAATCGGTCTTAAAACGATTCTGCAGATAATTAAGCATCATGACGCATTTTGACCATCTCTTTGTCGGGTCTTTTGACGCCGGATACATAGCTGTATTATTTCCCCATGCTTTCCATTCCGGAAGTCTTATTGCTGTTATAATTCCGTTAGCATTAAGATAAGAATTTGCATCGCCCTGTGTAACTTTTACCGGTGTCCCATCTTCAGTACAAATGCCGTCAATAAGAAGTTCCCTGTTATCAATGCCATCCGGAATATCACCATTGGCAATTGCAACTGCCTGAGCAAGAGCCGCCGCAAAACTTGAAAATGCAAGCACATTTCCATCTTTTTTTACCATTGGCCAGCAAGCATCTATAACCTCACTTTGGAGGACATTTTTTTCCTTGACCTTAGCAACATCAAATATGTTCGTTGCTCCGTCACTTTCTGAACTGTCAATATCAACATATGCTTTTGCATTATGCAGGCTTCCGATAAGACGTACCTTAGCTTCAAGTGCCGCTGCCACTTCTTTTTTCTTGCTGAAACCAGGTGCAGTAACAATTGCCGGAATAACTCTGGTATTGATAAATACCTCGTCAAGAAGTTCAATACCTGTTCTGACACCATTTTCATCAACACCGCCGATTATATCCTCTGCCGTAACGCCATCGGGGTTAAGTTTAGCATAACTTATATTAAGCTTTTGTAACGATGAAGCAGCCCCATCATTTGTTAAGGCAATAACAAGATAGCCCTCAGAATTTATTGACGCAACATAGTCTTCATCAGCCTTATAAGTTGTCTCATTTTCAGAAACAACAACTTTATCAAGCAATATGCCCGTATCTTCAATAGTCACCATCTTATTCGATACATCGTATTCTTTTCCGACAACAGCCTGCACATGCTGACTATTATCAGGATCAAGAACGTTGATAACAACAATTGGCGCAACTTTATGTACTTTAAGCGAAGCATAAACGCCCTGCATTGCCGTGTATTTCTCAATTTCATTAGTTTTGCCGACAATTCTATCCAAATCCTCAGAATCTTCAAGTAAAATTATCGAATTTACCGCCTCGCTTGGATTTTCAAGTGTATTTATCGGTAACGTACCGATAATAACCTGCGCTGAATATGCCGTTTTACTTTGAGTTATACCGACAGTACCACTTGCTTTCGTTGCAATACCATGTTTATAAACTTTCATAATTTTATCCTTTCCTATCCTGCAATATTTTTATATGCTGTATGCTCCACCGAGCCTTCAACATTAAGCCGCTTTTTAGCTTCCACCACATCACTTACCGGAATGATAAGTCTTGCTATATTTTTGTTTTCTGCTGCCTTTCTCTCGACATGCTCAGGGAGCTTATCCTTAAAAATAGTCCCATTTGTCACCACTCCCGGAATAGTTGGTCCGATATAAATTTTCTGTGTCATCAAATACTTACCTCCATTTCGTCAAATTCTTCATGTGGTGTCAGCAGTCTCCAGAATGTTATGAGGTCTGATTCAAAATACGGGTATAATACATTCTGATTAAACCGTTTGTGAGCCTCCCTCTCCATCCTTGTATGTCTGCCAACGATTCCTTCTTTTATAAAATGCATGTAAATCTCATTCATAAGATACATTACATTCATCCAGCCTGAATGGTCTTTATCCATATCCTCAATATTTATTGAAAAGTGAACTTCAACACGCCATTCATCATCCACAACGTCCTCATCCGCTATCATTACAACAACATAATTACGAAGTTCTTCGTCATCCTCGTCATATTTTTCAGGCAAATCCTGTGGATATACTTTTAAATCTTTATACTCGTCTCCGAGTTTCATTGTTATCGCATCGCTCTTAACAAACTCATTAAGTGACTCAACGATATCGTTTAACAACTGTAAATCTGTCATAAAATCCTCTTATTTCATTACTCTGCTAAGTTCATGCTCTATACGCTTTTCCAAGGTTTCGTTTGCTTTTTTAGTAACAGCCTCGATAACTTCTTTCTTGCCTGCAAGCTGTGGCACTGCCGGTCCCATCATGCTATCTATAGGATACCCTTTCCATGTAGACCTGAAGAATACTCCTTCATGACCATTTGGCATTATCGCTACAAATGGTTTGTTTTTTCTTCCGAGAATATTTTTTCCGGTAAGAGGTTTTAATCCTCCTGCTTTTTTTATTGCTGCCTTGTAAACTCCCGGTGTCCTTTTTCCTTTCTTAGAAAGTTTTACAGGACGAAGCGGACTGACTTTAAATTTCTCCAACCCAAGCTTTGACCCCTGACTAACAACCAATGCTGTAAGATTACTTGTACTTGCATTTTCAATATGCAATGTTTCTGATATTTTTTTCTGAGAAATAAAATATCTTGCTGACACTTCTTTTTTCACAGAAGTATTAACCACACTTGCTGTTCTATTCATAGCACGCATCATAACCAGCTTTGACTTATCAGTTATTTCCGCTAATTTTCTTTCTACCTCATCAGCATTCGTGGTTATATCAACAAATGTTGAACCCATCAATTTCCACTCCTTCCCATTAAAATTTTCCAAACACCATCCTGTTTTGAAATTTCCCGTATTGTGTAAGGTCTGCCGTCATACTCAATGACTGAGCCAACAGACGGCTTTCTTTCCATATCACACTCCTTGACATAAAGAAGGACAGGCTTTTTTACAAGCTCGTCCCTCCAGTTCTTTTTTATCTCTTCAAGTGCATCCTCGTCCACAATCACTGCTATCTCTTTGTTATCAAGACTGTGTTTACTTCCGAAAAAGTCTTCATCAAAAAACACATCGTCAATATCTTTTGCTACCTGTTCCACAAAACTCATGTTATTTAACCTCTGTATCAACAATTACCTTGTTTTCTGAATCATTTTTGAACATTTTATCATCTTCATTCGACATGTCGGATTCCGACTTTTTATCTTTTGATATTTCAACCGCTTTTTTAGATTTCGGATTTTCTTTATCTTCAAGAGAAATATAATTCTCTGTCAATAAAAATTCTTTGTCAATCTTACCCAGCGTTTTATCAATACTCTCACCCGGCTTATAGGTCTTATCGCCAACAGTTAATAATACATTTGCGATCATATATACCTGTCACCTCCTGCTACTCACCGTAAATTTCTTCCTGATAGTTAAGAATTGCGTCCTGAAGTTCATCAAGCTTCATGGAATTATCAAGACCGCTGAGTCCGATTGATGTTGCATATGCAATAAGCTCCGCTTTCTTTGTCATTGCCGTAATCTCAGCTTCGGTCTTTAATGTACTCACATCTGCTGTCGGTGGCTCATGCGTATCCACGCTGTTGTCCGCTTCTGTCTGAGTAGATGCAACCTCGTCATAAATATTTGCGACAAGCCATCCATCCATATCATTTGGATACATAACAGGTCTTGAAAACGCCTGAACCTCTGCCATGTTTGACTTTTCATCTCCAACTAAACGAGGAACAATCTTTTCTGCATATGACTTAAATCCATCTTTTGTATAGAAAGTAACCTGAGCATATACTGTAGTTCCCATGTTAGGCTGTAAAAATGCAATAGTTCCTGCCGGAAGAATTTCTTTTTCCTCACCATCTAAATCTTCATAGATTTCATCATATGTAAACAATGTCATAACTACACCGTTTATATTGATACTTCCATTTGATACCACACCGTCAGGAAGTTCTGTCGGATTGATTTCACCGATGTTTACTTTTGCCTTGTTATAGAACTCTAAAAAGTCCTTATCAGACATAAGAAGCATTGATACATCAGATGTCATAACAATATCTGTTGCTCTAACACCTCTCTTGCGAAGAACTGTAGCCATTTTGTAAAACTCCTGAATTTTTTCGGCTGTTGTCATGTCCTTAAACTTCTTTGTGAATTTATATTTATTTTTAAACTCACCCTCATAAAAGCGGAGATATTTAAAATCATAATTTTCACCCTTTGCGGCATCTTCCGCTGTTGCATAATGTTTCATTATAACCTGTCCCGTCAAAAGAATATCTGCACACATCTTTTCATGTCTTCTGAGTATAGATATACGGTTATCGTCAATAAACTCCGACTCAAGTTCATTTTCACGCTGTTCAGGACTTCTTCCTGACTCAGGAGACTCTCCAAACGCTTTCTGCTCAAGTTCCTTTGCTGTAATAACCCTTTTAGGTGCAATATACGGTGCATCTACAACATCTGTTCTGTAGCCGTCTTTTTCCATTACTATTCCATTTACCAAAGGAACAACAAAAGGCGCAATCTTTCGTCCTTTTTTCTTGAACTCGATTAACGCCTTTTCTGAATAATAAACAGGTCCATCCGGGAAGTATCTGTCTTTTAAGAACTGTACTACCGGATACATTTTTTTAACTGTTTTTACAAGTTTGTAAGTTTCTCTTATCACTCTGTTTTCCCCCTTTATTTGAGATAAATATTTCTGATGCGCAATGTATCAATATCATCCGCTTCAAGTTTTCCGTCAGAGATACATTCACTTTCTCTGAATGTTCCACTTGTATATGCCGATACTGCAACTTCTGTGTCATCCTCCGCATAAGATGTATCTTCTGCGGCAATAACTGCTGCCACACCATCATCACCCTTTTTCAGAGCATATTCTTTTTTGGTCGTGTCAAAGTAAATAATCTGACCTCTTTTTACTGTTCCTGCTGCTTTTGATTCCGTTGGAAGCGTCACTGTAAAAACTCCCGCATCAATCTCATGTGAAGAATCATAAATCAGCTTGTCACTATAATGTTTTATACTACTGTTTAATCTCATTTCTTTCCTCCTCGTCTTGCATTAACATATGCCGCCATATTTTCAACATCCTGCAAGTCCTTGTCGGAATCCGACAAGCTTGCCCCTACATCAGGTGCTCCCGATTTTTCCGAATCAGCTATTGCATCATGCATATATGCAGCCGCCTCCTGTTTCTGCGCAAGCATAGCCTGATAAGCAAGTTCTCTTGCATCAACCCTCGCATCAGCATCCCCGTACTTTGCATTTTTAAGCATTTCCGCAGACACATTTGCCGCAATCTTGTCGAGATTTTCAATCCTGCCTCTCTCTTTGTCTGCTCCCTCTTTTTCACCCTCTGCCTTAGCTTCAGCCTTTAATCCGTCAACCTCAGCTTTAAGCTCCGGATGCTCCTTTAACATTTCCTCTAATGTCATATTCTGCTCCTTTCCGTTGTTTTTGTTAGTTATATTATTTGTATCAGCATTTTCAGATGTATTATCCGCCTTATTGCTGTTCAAATCATCAGGTACTTTTCTCTCCGGCAATTTCCCACTGTTTAACAAAAGCATAAGTTCATGCGCTTTTTCATCTGAAATAACCGGAAGTGTGCTGTTATATACGGCCATCTGCTTTGATGCCTCAATAAAATTCGCTTGACTGCTCTCACCATCTTTTTCATTTTCAAAAAGCATACCGTCAGCAAAGCCATTTTCAATCGCAGTCTGAGGGGACATAAATGTATCATTATCCATCATCGCCTGTAATTCTTCCCTGCTTTTTCCGGTTTTTTTCTCGTAAACATTTAACACGCTTTCATTAAATTCTCTCAACATGTCAGCGGTCATCTGTGCATCTCTGTAATCACCACCGCCCCAAGAACTTTGAGTATTATGTATCATTACAACCGCTGCATCTGACATAAGCACCTTATCCGCTGCACAAAGGATAAATGTGGCGGCAGAGCAGGCATTTATAACATGAACTTCTACATTTCCCTCATACTGCCTAATAGCCGAATACATCTCAAATCCGGCTGTACAAAGACCGCCCTGCGAATTAACCTCAATTACTACATCATCACCATTTGCACTTTCAAGTCCCGTATTAATATCATTAACACAGCAGGCATCCCACCCAAGCCAGCGGTAAAGCCACGCTGAGTCATTTGATACTATCGGACCTTTGACATTTATTTTCGTCACTCTTTTACATCCTCACTTTCATTTTTATTTGCATCAGCAAGCATCTCATTTTCACTCTTTAATGCCCTGACATTATCTTCAAAATCAGAGCCATTTAATGCAATACACTCATCCTCATGCGTTGAAAGCCCTGCCTCAATCCTCTTTGCAGCAGCCACGACTTCCTTGCCCGGATCCAACTGACCCTGTGCCGGTCCGTTCCATGTACAGTTAAGATATGCTTTTCTCACAAGAATATTGTCAAAATATCCCGGTGCATTTATGCGTCCTATACTGACTGCTTCATTAAACCAAAGTTCATATATTTCCTTGCAGAAATCATTTACAAACCATGCACGGCGCATCCTGAAAGCCTTCCATGTTTCATTCATCGCACCTTTAGATGCTGAGAAATTATTTGAAAACTTTTTAAGAAGCACCTCAGGAGCAATCTCCAATGCAGCACCGATATGTGTAGCCATCGCCGTTGCAAATGTATCAAAATTTGCATTGGGATGTGCCGACTCAACCGTCTTGACACTCTCACCTGTCTTTAGAAAATTGACATTTCCATAACCAAGTTCGACCTCGTCATCTTCTGTCTCTGCTCCGTCGTCATACTCATCTTCTCCGGCAAATCCACCCATATCCTCGCCGCTCTCCGTCTGAATAAAAATGGTAAACATTGAATTTATGACTGCTGCCATTATCTCAGCTTCTGTATATCTCGTAAGCTGTTTAATCGTAGAAACAACAGGTGCTAAAAAAGGAACGCCTCTGTATTGGTCAGCACGTTCCCCATTAAACACATGTAATATATTTGGATTTCCTGTTTTGTCCCCACGTTTTGCAACTCTCGTCCATTTTGTTTCTGCAGAGTTATACTCACCCGGAAACTGTGATGATATATGATAAGCTACAACCTTGCCGTTTTCATCAATCTCAACACCATTTATTATCGTGTTGCCATTTGCTGTTTTTTTATCGAAACCATCGTATTCTCCATCAATACTTCCCGGAGTACATACCCTGTCAGCTTCAACAAGCTTTATCCTAAGACGATACGGCATATTCGCTGTAGGCTTGTCATATTTTATCAGAACAAATTCTTCACCATTACGCAGCCAATCATTAAAAGCTATCTGTTGCAATTCATAAAAATTGTTTTGGTCGTTATTGTCGCACATTGTACTTTCCGCCCAGATTGCAAACTCTTTCTTGATATGCCTTTGAATTTCCTTTGCTTCATCCTCTGAAATCCCTAAAAATTCATAATCAATCTTAGGTTTCGGAACAAGACCTGCCCCGACACAATTTGTTCTTGTACTCGCAATCGCCGCTGATGCAAGCGGAGCGTTCATGGCAAGGTCTCTCGACCTCTCTCTTAAAATTTTTCTGTTTTCCTCAATATCCGACTTTGGAGATAAACTCGTTGAATGATATTTCTTCGCCCAGCTTCTCCTTCTTGATGCGGCTCCATGAGAATATCCGCTGTTTGTCACATCTTTTCCGCCGTCTGAAATAATATCATTCAACATAGTATGTTTCATTTTGACCGCATCAATTTTCATGTTCGTCTCAGCTATTTTAAGCCTTGCCTCTGCTCTCTTTGCCACACCACTCGGATTAACAATAGCCATCATCTTATCAAACATATGACCTCCTATCCGAGTGGAATAACTCTGACGCTTCGCCTTTTGCTATTTCCTCTTGTCTCTAATGCAGAAATTTCACTCTCAAGTTCTTTAATTTTGCTCTGAACATTCGCAAGGCTTGTTCTTGTCAATGTTCTCGAACCGATAGTATAAGACTGCCCCTGCAATATCTTTTCCTCTGCTTCATAATACATTTCAAGCCTTTTCTTCAAAAAAGCAATTCTTTCTTTGTTTTTTTTCACAATAACCCTCCAAATTATTTATCTAAAATCTTTCGTCTAATTGCATCTACGCCTTTTTGATATACAAGAGTTTTTGTTGATATCTGCTGCTCACCATTCTTCATATATTTCTGCTCAATAACTCTAAACCAGCCACAATCAACATATCTCTGATACGGAACATTAAACCTGTCTAAAATGCCCTCATTTCTTAAAAACTCAAAAAGATTATTTCTTCCATATCCCTTAATCGAAAGAACTTTCGCAACCTCATTCATGGATATAGCTGTTTTACTGTCGGCTACTGCATCAAAGAACTCTGCTTTTGGTGTCATTTCCTCAATCTGCTTGTCTTTCTGTTCAAGCATTTTCTGAGCCTCGATAACCGCAAGTGCAATCAAATTATTTCCGCTTGGAAGCTGTGTCTGAATAACATCTTCCATCTCATGAAATCTGTTTATGTACTTTGCTGTAAACTCTGTACCTTTTACACCAGTCAGCTTGTGTGCTATAAACTCGCAACCTTTCTTTGTGACAAGATAACAAGGCTGTTCTTTGTTTTGCTTATTTTTGTATGTACTTTCTTTGAAGAAATCGGACTGTGCAATCTTGCTCTGTCCTAACTGCTCTACATATCTACGAATATCTCGTAAAAGCATATTATGCTCTTTTCCTACCATCTCTGCCACTTCTCTACTATCAATATATTTCTGTTCTACTATTCCTGAATTATTCATATTTTTTTCTCCTATCCTGTTGATTTTTTTCTCGGAGTATCTTATACTTTCATTACAAGATACTTTCTTGTTTAAAGACAATTCTAATGCTTTGCCGGCTGAACGAATTGTCTTTTTTCTTTTTTCACTTGCTATCTTTACAAGAATATTCAAAAAGACTTTTATTTTTTTCGTCTCATCAATATCCTCTACATATGTAACAAATTGCACAAAACTTTTCTCTGACAATCCAACTAAATTTTCCAACATCTCCAATGCCATAATCTCGTTTTTAACCATCTTTAATTCCTCCTTGTTAATTTTGAGTATATATTACATCTTTTCGAGTATATAGTCAAGTCTCTTTTCACTTTTTTGAGTATGTTTTTATTTACTTTGATTACATTATTATGTTATAATAATAATGAAAGTGAGGTGTTAAAATGGCTATTTCCCAAAAAATCAATGCTATATTACAACTTAAAGGAAAAAAGAAAACTGAGTTAGCTAAGTATCTTGGTATGAACAGCCAATCATTAAGCAACAAATTCAGTCGAAACAGCTTTTCTGCTGGAGATTTAATAAAAATTGCTAATTTTCTTGATTGTTCACTCACATTAGAAATTGATAGCAAGCAAAAAATCATCTTTGAAATGTCTGATATCAAAGATGATAAGTAATATAACTGACTAAGTGAGGTGTTTACCATGAGCAACCCTATTCGTAATGAAATAAAGTCTTACATCGCAAAAAGCGGCATGACTTTAACGGAAATAATTGCTGAATATAACAAAACCCATGAACCAACAACCACACAAAACATTTCAAACAAATTAACTCGTGGGACAATAAAGTATAGCGAGTGTCTTGCATTGGCTGAAATCATGGGGTATGAGATTACATGGGTTAAGAGGAGTTGACACTCCTCTATTTATTTTTGCATCAAAAAAAGAGAAAACCTGCGTTCTCTCCTCAAAATCAACAATATTTCTCTTTCTTCACCTCTTGCGATATTAGCATTATATCACAGAATTGGTGTCCCTGCCTCCCAACTTTTTGAAATTTTATAAAAATTTTTCTTAAATTGACAGACCTTTTGTACTTTTTCTCTGTTTTCTAACCTTTTTCACCGCTTTTGTATAATTTATTCCTTTTGAAATTTTCAGTTCTAAATCACTCCACACAGGACGCAAAAGCTCACATACCGCAAGATTATAGTTAAACAGGTCAAGTGGTTCATTTCTGGCACCGCTTTTCTTTACCCACACATCTTTAATAACATCTCTGACTTTCTTTTTTATCTTTTTTTCTGAGAGAAGTCCCTTGTAATACTCTCTGTCATAACCTTTTCCGACATTATTCGGGAAGTGACAATATCCCTCGCCTTTTTCCTCAATCGTCAGCCAATTTGTTATATTTTCCTTGCCTGCATCAACTCCAAGTATCCATATCGTTGTTGAGTCCACAACTATATCTCTCTTGCCATCTCTGCTCTTTTCCTTAATCTCGACTTTGCTTCGCTTATATAAAAGTGGTATGCCGGGCTTTCCGGCATATCCCTTAATTCCATATGCTTTCTTGCCCTTTTTCTTCATTGCTTTTATCCACTTATATACTCTGTTTGTGTGATTACCACCCGTATCAATAGCAAATGCAGCTATATTAAGTTCCCTGCCATCCTCAAAGCAAAAAGTTGTTTCAAGATATTCTTCCAGCTCATTCCATACCTGTGATGTTTCAAGATTTCCATAAATCTCTGTCTTATGTATGCCCCAGCTTTCGTAATCCCTCGCCCAGCCTTTCACTTCAACCTCAAAACGGTTGTTCTGAACATCTACTGCTGCCGTCAGCAAAAGAACTCCCTCCGGTATCTCAGCTTTGTAATGCTCCGCACGCTCCAAAAGTTTATCTTCGGTGGTCGATTCTTCTGCGACCTCGTCCTCTTTCCATGTCTCGCCAAGCGTTGTGTTCACGAAAGCCTGTAACCTTTCCGTGTCATGATATGTCTTAAACTCATCCATTGCACTCTGAAATTCGTCTATAATATCACTCCAAGCCACCCACGGCGATGCCATTGCATTAAGGTGAAAACTTCTTTTATTTTTTCTTTCCGGATGTGCAGCTATCCACATATGCTCTGACTCTTTCCAATATTTTTCTTCGATTACTTCCTCACAGTATTCGCATTTCATTCCGACTATATTAAAATCCACTCTCTTAAACGAATACGGCTGATACATACCACAGCAAGGACACTGCACACACCATTCTTCCTGCGTGCCTTTTAAATATTCTTTGTTTATACGGCCATTTTCTGTAGTCGGTGTTGATGTTTTAATATATTTTTTATTCCAGAATGTTGTTGCTCTCTTTTGAGCAAGTGTAACCGGGTCACCCTCACCACCTGCACTAGCCGGAAAGCGGTCAACCTCATCCATCCATACAACCCTAATCGGCATTGATGATAATGATGCCGCAGAATTAGCACCCGACACAACGATATAACCGCCTGCGTACTGTTTAAAAAGAATAGTGTTATCAGAGTCCTTTGACTTTGCAGGTGCTATCTTATCACGAAGCACTGGAATGTCCCTTATCATAGGTGCAAGCCTTGTCTTTGAGAACTTTTCACCAAGACTTAGCGTCGGAAGCACCAAAAGCTGTGTACTCGGCTCATGCTCTATATAATATGCAATGCCACATAATACAATAGTTGTCTTTCCTATCTGTGCTGACGACATAACCGTCACTTCCGTTACGGCAGAATCCGTAATCGCATTCATTATTTCTTTCTGATACGGAACGGAGTCACTTCTGAACTTGCCGGCTTTATTACTTCCACCCGGAAGAACCATGTGTTTATCCGCCCAGTCGGAAACCGACATTTTTTCCTTAGGTCTTAGAGCTCTTGTAAGAGAACATATAAAATGCAATGTATGGTAAGCTACCTTTTCATTTTTCTTTTTATTCCTCACCTTCTTCACTCACTTTCTCTGTTGAATCATTAAATAAATCATCCTCTGACAATTCTATATATTCATCCGGATAATAATCAGATGGATTATAATCTGCCAATTCATTAAGAGCATTTTCAAGTTCATCACGCAAAACCTCCATAATCTCACTTTTGCTCTTTCCCTCGACTGACGGAGCAATCTCCGCCGGGATAGCCAAAATCTTGCTTCTGAACTTAGTAAACATGTCTGTAATTACATTTGCCACATCATATGACTTATGAACCTGTCCCTTAATAAGCTGCAACTTAATTTCTGAAATCATGCTTTTTATGTGTTCATGTCTTGCCTGCTCCTGTTTAAGGTCAAGTTCACCATCTTCAAAATCACTGGTTACTGTTTCTCCAACTTTTGATATTTTGATGTTCATAATATAATTCTTTACGGACTTCTCAAGCAAATATCGCCCATGACTATTCCTAACAAGTATACCCTCATCTGCAAGATTTCTCACCTGCCTGTCACCAACACCTATTATATTTGCAAGCACCTTTGCTGATACTGTCACCGCTGATACATCTGTTACCTTTGTGCTATCTGCCATTCTTACCACCACCTTTCTTTAAAAACGGAAACGGCAATGCAAAACTTTTTTGAAAAAGAACTAGCCGAGATTCGGGCTCACATGACCCTCAATTTTTTTCAGACCCGTCATAGAACCTATTTTTTTTCCACGGAATTTTCACAATTTTTTTCACTTTTCCCGACTTTTTCAATTTTTCTTTTTTCTTCAAAATAGTTGACATATCTAGTAATTTTGTAAACTTCTCTTAAACTGTATTCTTTCATTAGAGTGCAGAAAAAAATATTCATTAAAGTTTACATAGCCACAATATGACAACTAACACACAAAAAAATAAATCTTATGCCTATTTTTAGATTTAACATCAATAGAGAGCCTTATGCTCTCCACTCTTTCTAAACGATAAACCTTTTATCGCTTTGTCCTTGTTGTCCTGATTGATACCAATGTATCTCAATGTCACACTTATGTCTGCATGATTTAGAATCTCTTTTATAGTGACTGCGTCGTGTGTCTGCTGGTACATATGATACCCAAATGTTTTTCTGAGTGTATGTGTTCCCACCTTATCAATGTTGAACTTCCTACCTGCTACCGACAGTATTTTGTATGCCTGCTGTCTGCTAATAGCTTTGTTCCCACTCCTGCATGATTTAAAGAGATATTCATAATCTTTCTTGTCAGATATATAATCTTCAATAATCGGTTTCAATTCGGCATTGATTGGAAATCTCTTTTCTTTTCCTGTCTTTTTTTCTCTGAGATAAATTGCATCTTTCCCTTTAACATCACGCACACGAAACTGTAGTATATCAGATATTCTAAGCCCTGTATAAATTCCAAACATGAACATCACATAATTTCTTTCACTCCTACTTTTCAGATAATCCGCAATATCCATCACCGTATTTATATCACGAATAGGTTCAACCGTATTCACTCTTCTCACCTCCCCAAAATCATGTACGAAAAAAGGGAGAAAACAATTATTACAATCATTTTCCCCCGTAATTTCTATTTTTGCGATATTAGCATTATATCACAGATTTGCTATCCCTGCCTCCCAACTTTTTGAAAAAATATTTTGTCGGAATCCGACAAGAGAGTTATTTATTTCTGTTCATCTATAAACTCACGCATCATTTTTGAAATCTGTGCCGCCTGACTCACTCCAGCTTTCTCACAGGCTTCCTTAAATTCCTCAGTCAGCTCTTTCTTTAACTTAAAAGACTTTGAAATAATACCAACTTTCTTCTGCCACTTGTCTGTTGCTTTCGTCTGTGCCTTTGGCATCATATCACCTCTTTACTTTTTCTTATTTTCCTGCTATTATTTTTATACCAAGGACAGAAGTAGGAAGTTGTGGGTCTGCCCTCGGTTTGTTGTTTGTGTAAGCTCTACTTTTTAAGTAGGGCTTTTACTTTTTCCTTTGCCTCTTGCAAGTCTTTGCTTTCTTCCAAGATTGCTAAGATTTTTCTTGTTTGATTTTCCTCTGCTGTATCTTTTAACAATTCCGCTAAGTTCATTTCTTCGTTCTCCATTTCTATCTCCTTTCCTGCTATTCCCTTGCTACAATTATATAATAACATACGGTGTCCCCTATGTCAATACTTTTTAAAAAATTGTTTAATTTTTTTCAAAAAAGACGGTCTTTCAACCGCCTAAATACTGTTAAAATATTTATATTTAATTATCTCGAAACTCCCAACCTCGCCATTAACGCCTCCTGTAATACCTTAGAAACATTGATATGTGATTTTTCTGCTTCCTGATTTAACCAGTTTGGTAATGTTACATTTCTACGAACCGTCTTGTTATCTAACATTCTCCTATATGCTGCTAAATCAACATCAACTAAAGACACGATACCTGTTCCATCTTCATAAAATACTCCTTTTGATATATCTATATCTGTCATTTTAGACGGATGTACCACTTCTTTTCCCTTATCTTCTGCTTCAATACAACTTATTCCAATTGCATCCCTTGCCATTGTAATTGCATCTGCCATACTTCCCTTTGGTTTACCTTCCTCATTTGACTCTGTCAGAATACTCAAATCTGGTACTTCAATCAAAATGTTTGTATCAACATCTGTAAAAATAACTGGATATGTCACTTTCATATAATCAACCTCCACATTTCAAATATATATCTATAATAATATATTGAGACAGGGGCTTTTATAATCCCCATTTTCTCAATATTGCTTTTGCCAATCTTTCATTTACTTCTCGATGTCTCGGAATTTTTTCTTCGTCATCACCTCTTTTGTAGATGTCATGATTTCCACCATGTCTTACAAATTCAAATCCCGCACTTTCGAGCTTTTTTACAAGTTCTCTTTGCTTCATCTCGTACCTCCTTATGTATATATAATACACATTTTTTACACATTTGTCAATATACAAATACACATTTTTTACACATTTCCCTTTTATCTTCTGCTTTTTCATCTAAATTACAATCTTCAACATATAAACAATTCAAGCATTGATAAAATCTTTCTTCATCACTAATCAATCTCATCTCCGGCACTCCTCCCTTATCTTCACTTTGTCACAACAGATTCCATTATCCTCGGCATCTTCTCTCTGCAAACCGCCCTAATTACCATAATAGCCCGCTTTAGCCCAGCATAAAAAATATCATCATACTCAGCATCCAAATACGGTGCAACCTCTTTTACATATCCGTCAAAATCTGCACTCGAATACTCAGCTTCCTCTTCCAGCCTTTTGACTACATCAACTATTCCTACAACAGCACATTTAAAACAACTTTCATATAATTCACATTTACCGCCCTGCTTATCACAAAAATCTTCTTTTGAATCTTTCATATCATTCAGCGTACCTAATAATTCACTCTCTATACTCAGCATACGTTCATGTTCTTTCGCTTTCTGCTTCTTTGCCGCAAGTTCAAGTATATGTATAAATTCTCTTTGCACCTGCACCGACCTACAATCCTTTTCCTTTGGGTACTGCTTTACAAATGTATCTATTCTGTTCTCAATATCCTTTATTACTATTTTTTCATCTATCATTCTGCATTCCCCTCCTTAACCCGCAATACAATACGATTTACCGGAAATGAGTGAACACACATAACATGTTTATTTTCGTTTTCTTTAAGTGCAGATTCATCAATGCTTATAAACTTTCCCTGTTCATCTGTAAATATCATATGCGGATTTTCTATTAAATCAATTACTACACTTTCCATATATTTCACTTTCAACGCTAATCGGTTCTTTTCCCTCACCGCATCCCCTTTTTCTTCACGAAGTCTTGTTTCTACCGCCTTGAGCTGTTCCACATTTATTTCCAAGTTCTTCACATAATCAAACTTTTTTATAATCTTAATTAACAATTTATTAAACATATCAACATCCTCCAATTTTCTTTGTTTCAGCTTATTTTTGCTCTTTCCTCTCTATCCTTTTCCGTCTGTAAAAAAATCATATACTGGCCATATGAAAGTCCAAGTTTCTTTGCTTTGTCATTAAAGCTTGCAAGCTCTCCCATATGCTTTTCTTTTTTCTTTTCCTCCACTCTTTTTGCCTTTTTCTGTGTTTTTCTTTTTTTATACATCTGTGCATGTCTTTTTTTACGCTCATACTCACGACATTCAACGGAACAATAATGCTGATTTCTCGCATTAACAGTAAATTGCTTTCCACATCCTATACATTTACTTTTTTTCTTTGTCTGTTTCATTCCTGCTCCTTTCCGGGAGCTGCACCACACTCCCAGCTTTATTTGTGATGTTAATTTTCCTACAGCTATTCACAGCTATATTTAAAAGTGCATTTAAAACTTTTTTGCTGTCAAAATTATTATTTGTCTACTTCATCTAATAACCACTGAATTTTGCATTCAACACATACATCTCTACAATACTTTTTACCTTGAACACACAACGCCCGCTCATCTCTTCCAGTATAAGGACAATCTATATGATAATGAACCACTGCTTCTTCTTTTGCACCACCATCATCAATATTTATTCTTTCAAACTCCAAGCCCTCATCTTCCATGATATCCATTAAAATATTTATTAAAAAATTTATATTCTTCATTTGAAATCACCTCACTAAATTTCTTACTTGTCGGATTCCGACAAATCAGCCACGTTGCAACAAACGCTGTTCAAGCTCATTCATATCTGATGAACTTATATTTCTTTGGTTAAATGAATTAAACTGATTTTTCTTTTTAGTTGAATATCCTGACTTTGTATTGCCTGACGGCTTTTGGTCTGCCCGCTCTGTCTTATTCCAATAATCAGCAGTGCTTTTCCAGTTTATTCTCCTGCCGTACTTGTCTTTCCAATCAATACGGTCATAATATTCAAAAAACTTTTCAGGATCGATTTTAAAATTGTTTTGAGCAACATAATCTTTTACCTCCTGAAGCGTTGGCACTATAGATAGAGTGTTAGTATTTTTACTATTACTTTTACTATGTTTTAAAATGTCAGCATTTTCTCCCAAAATGTCTACATTTTCATCCAAAATGATTACATTATCTGATAAAAGGGCGACTTTAACTAAGAGGTATGCTCTCTTCATTTTTACAGCTTTTCTTCTCCTTGTTGCGAAAAGAAAATTTTCCTGAATTTCTTTTGAAGTTAAAATTCCATTTTGTTCAAGCTGTTCCAATGAAAAGACACCCCGCCTTGCACAGCAGTTCACTATTTCATTTATACGATTGACCGCTTTGTCACCCCCGCCAAACATTCGTGACGAAATTAGCAAAGCCCTCTCTCGCTGCCATTCACAATAATAACCATGTACTCCGTATATCTCCTGAAGCAATGCATATATGACGGCGTGCGCCTTTAACCCGCATTCTGCTGTTACAAGTTCAATTGCATTATCAGTCGCGCATTTTACCGGAAAGTAATCAATACCTTCTTTTCGGTTCATAGGCGCGTCCTCCTAAATTTAATCAAACAGGTATAATTTACAAAGGCAAGGAAGACATCCGACCACCTGACACTGTCCGAATAGCCGGCACCTTCCTGTAATTACGGCACATATACCCCCCCTGATTTTCAGTAAAAAGCATACACACCAAAAAATAAAAAATATATTATATTAACCCATATATTCCCCCCGAACAATCGAAAAAAATATACAAGCTAAATCCAAAAATAATAAAATACTACGAGGTCCATTTACCTCTATGATGTTTCTCAACTGCCCTGTATTTTCTTGGCAATTCTGAATAAAAATTTTCTTCCTTGAGTTTGTCCAATATCCCGAAAAACTCACTTCGTTTTCTGTAAAATGTACTTTCGCTGCAATTTACAGTCTCAACGCTGCACAATTCTCTAAAACTCATCCCCGGAGTTGTGCAGTATTTTAATAATGCCGCTGCAAGCTCATTGTCAGTAAGCATTGCAGCCTTTTCAATAAGTTTTATCCTGCTGTTAAGCATTGCAAGCTTAATAGCAAGCTTTTCCACAGACGATTCCGTATTATGAGCATGCGGCATCCCGTCATAATTTACTCCTGCTACTCCTAAATTGTGATTTATATCTCTAATCTGAGATAACCACTCATTATATTGATAGCAGAAATATGCAAGTTCTTTATACTTAAACTTATTTAGCTTCTTTAAAGGTCTATCTCTCCTCATTACATCTCCTATCTGATAAATTCAAAGGTTTATCTGCCTTATATAAAAAAACAATCAATAGAACCACATCCTTTCAAATGATTATGTCATTCATCATACTTGTACTGTTCAGCAAGGGCATTTATATCCCTTGACAGGTAACTGCTCATTGTACTCATCTGTTCATCATCAAGCTTAATAAGACAGTCCTCGCAACACATAGCAATTCTGCTCTTTATATACTGAAGCAGACTGATGTTATCCCTTATCATCACATACTCTATAAGGCTATGACGTATTTCCTCCTGCTTTTCACAATTGTTTTCAGTTTTTTCTTCATTCTGTTCAATTGTCGGATTGTTCATCATACTGGCAATATAATCTGTTGCTTCTGTTTCAGATGTTTCAATCTCTATATTATTTTCAATATTTACATCACACTTTCCATGTTTTTCTGCCATCAATGCATCAAATGATTTAATACTGTCTTTTACATCAGCAGCCTGTGAACTTACATCTGCATCGTCCTGTCCTGTTTCTATTTCTATTGCATCGCTATCATGTTCCAAAGCCATAATTACATGATTAACATCACTTTCAACATTTTCAGATTCTATATCATAATCTCCTTCAATATCATCAATAGAACTCTGTCCCGGTATCTGCTCCTGTTCGTGCTCCGCTGTCTTTTTTTCCTTAAATTGCTGTACAACATTCAATGTAATCTTAGTTTCATCCTCACAATATTGAAAAAATTCAAGCTGCATATCAGGTGACATTCCTGCTATCTTATAAGCCACTGAAATGCCTAATGTTCCATCGTTAAGCATTGTCATAAATTCATCTATCAGATGATTTATAACAACTGTCAACTCCGCAATCTTAGTTTCCGACATGCCCAGAAGCTTCGACATAACACTTCTGATACTTTCCTGCTGCATATCATAACCATTGATGCTTGTCCCGTTATTTTTTGCATTTTGAAGAAGCTCCTGCATTCTTTTAACTTCATTCATTTTCGTAGCAGAATCCTTTGTTCTATATGAATTAGCTACTATCAAATACAATTCTTCCTCATTCTGATTATCAAACCTGGTAACTTTAGCCGATACATTTTTAAACTTATCCTCTCCATGCTCAACAAGATAAGTCAACGCTCTCCATCTTCGTTCACCACTGACAAGCCGATAATCTCCACGCTCACAATGCTCTTTGACTACTGTAAGATTTTCCATCAGACCACAAAGTTTAATTTCATTTGCAAGCTGTTCAATATCTGTCAAAGGGTAAAAGTTTTTATCGTTAGAATAAATTTTATCAATCGGAATATCCTGTAAGCGAAATCTCGCATATGTAGTATTCATGTTTCCACCGGATATACTTTTTGAATTTAATGTGTCAAGAATAGTTGACCCCGTCATGCTATCACCTCCAGCACATCATCAAGAAGCTGCCTGTAATCCTTTACCGCAATGCAATGTTTAAAATTGTATGGTAAAGGTCCATGCATCATAGAATTTTTAATAACCTGTACACTCTCACGCACATATGACGGCATAAGAGTAGAATCATATTTATCCTGCGTTGCAGCAAGAAATTTACACATTGTTTTATTTTTTCTGAACAATGTTACAAATCTTCTCAAATTTATATTCTCACCTATATCTGTATTGGATAACTGAATAAGAATTTCATCCAATACATCACTTCCCTGTTCCTCAAATCCACCGATTTTATGTGGACTGAGTACAAGATTAGAAGCACATATAGCATTTAAAACCGTAATATCAAGCTGCAAACCGCAGTCAATAATACAGTAATCATATTCATTTTCAATCTCAGACAATGCTCTTTTCAGAACATCAATTTGGCTATGTTCCTTTTCCACCTGTAAGCGTCCGTTCACGACCTGCAAACCCGTAGACGATGGAACAATATCCACACCATAGTCCGTAGTTATAATGTGACTTTTAATATCCGGCGTATCACCTTTTAACGCATATGACATTATATCCGCAATACCATCATCTGAAGGCTCTACATCGTATGTCATGGTAGCATTTGCCTGACAATCCGCATCAATCAAAAGCACTCTTTTTTCTTTTTCAGCCTGTAATAAATAAGCAAGGGTTGTTGTGGTAGTGGTCTTGCCAATACCACCCTTCAACCCGGCAATACAAATTGTCTTCATAATGTTGTTCCTCCTGATATTCATTTTTTATGTTGTTCAATTGTGTGGTACGGTGCCTTTGTTTGCACATCGGCACTACCACACTTACTACATTTCTCGTTTTTCCGTCTGGTACTATACACCTCTTTACCGCACTTATTGCACTTCACGATAAAAAACGGATCACTTGAATAATATTGACCTATCTTGTTAAGCAAGAATTATGATTCTTCCTGTTTCTATCAAATCTGACAATTCATTGCTTAAGTATTCTTTTATACTCTGTTTAGCCATGCACTATTTACCTTCCTTATCATGCTTTTGTCGTCCCCAAATTCATTAGGGCGAGGGATTTCCCCGCCCATCAAAATGAAACAAGGAACAACAGCCCGTCATGCCGATAGCACAGCATATTATTAATTCTGTGAAACTGCTTCATCCTCTGTATGTACTCTTGTATACCCAAGCTGTCCCATGTAGCTGTCAGCAAATCTTGTAAAGCACTGATTTCTTATGTGCTGCTTCTGTTCCTCAGACAAATCATTAAAGTTTACATAACCGCCGTCTTTAGTCGGCACGAGGATTTTATGCGTTATCTCTTTCTTTTTTGCCATAATTCTCTCCTTTTCTGCTTTTGTTTTATTTTATGTTCATGTCTTGACCATATTGCATATATTTATTATTCCTTCCGGTTGCATCGTGAAGAAGATTCCATAATCTTTTCAAAATGCACATACACATTCGTGGCTTCCGCATCGTATTCGAGTACCATGCGGAAGTTTTTATTTAATTTCATAGTCAAATACAAAAATCTAAAAAATGTTGATCCAAAAATTGTCATTATCTCAAATGGTTTTTGCTTTACAAACATTCTTCCAAGTTTTTTAACTTTCTTTACTTCCTCATGTCCTTCCGTATAACTCTTATCAATACTGCTATCCTTTTTAAGAGACTTAGTTTTTATTACTTTTTCATCTTCCATTGATTTCAAAAGTGATATAGCCTCATCGAATTTTTCATCAATAAGATACTCAGTAACAAGCTTATCAACAGAATGTTCACGATTAAATTTATCCTGATAAAAATATGTCTCTGTAATTTCTTCATCTGGACATTCTTCCATCAGATTTCTAACTTTGTCATCATCAAGTGTATAAAGAAGCTCTTTCGCTTCCTCAAACTTCCCTTCAATAATCATCTTCTCAGCCAACTTTTCAACCGCAGTTCTGTGGTCAAGTTCTTTTTGCAACTCTGTTATGTTTTTTGCTTTATCCATCATTCTCACCTCGCTTCTTGATTTTTGCACCCCATCCCCCTATACTTTTAATACAGGCTATTGCAGTAGCCGAGTATTGAAAGAAAGGAGACATTACATATGCGTTTAAATTTTGACTGTGTTCGTGATATTCTTTTATGCGTCGAAGAAAACACAGATTTACGCCATTTATGTGTTTTCGTTGATATAGAAACATACCAGACATCAAATTTCTCTGATGAACAGCCAGACATTCAACCATATCAAAAGGCACTTATGCAAAAGTACGATAATGACACCATCATTTATCATATTTATTATTGCAATGCTGCCGGACTGCTTTTATTTCCTGAAGTTTCTGAACCAGACCGCATAGACATAGAAGACTTAACTCCCGATGGTCACAGTTTTTTGGCTAATATCAGAGAACCATCTAATTGGGAAAAAATCAAAACTGTTGGACACAAATTAGGATGCACATCGCTCCCAACACTTTCCAACATTGCTTCACAGGTTGTTGCAGCCCTAATAAAGCAATATTTAAAATTGTCCTAATTAGACATAATAACTGTTTTTACCCGCAAGTCTTTGTTGTAGCAAACAAAGACTTGCAATTACTTCAAAAAATTTTCTGGCTTATGACTATAATTTATTTTTAATTTCTTTAAGTCTTTGTCGTAATTAACAACAAGCTGAAAAGAACTACCCACTTGTATCGAACTTATAAGGTTGCTTAACGCAAATCGAAGTGCATATAAATCTTCTGGTTGTCTCAATACCGCAAACAGCCTCCCAAGTGTTTCGGCTCTTTTTATTTCCTCTTCTTTAGAACATGATTTACCAGCACCTGCTATGTATTCAATTAAAGTTTGTTCATCATTTTTTGAAAATTCATGTTCCGTTTCCTCTTCCATCAATTCTCTAGCCCTATCATCATCCAATGTAGCAAGAAGATCATCACCTTCTTCAAACTTCCCCTCAGAGAAAAGTTCAAAAACTTTTTCCTCGAC